>ENA-OROR01000022-OROR01000022.1-human-gut-metagenome-genome-assembly--contig:-NODE-22-length-142236-cov-7.906753_pt1 | contig 142236 bp, 59 predicted proteins | sample MGYA00242135_ERZ509060 | MGnify/ENA primary metagenome ERZ509060 (study PRJEB26280, sample SAMEA2338742) | human gut metagenome | biome: human gut; feature: human-associated habitat; material: faeces... | reverse complement strand
ATAGAAACAGATTCGGAACCAGCCTTGCGGTAACGGAAAGTAAAGAAGTATATGGTTGGGGAAACAGCTTGTACGGAGCATTGGGAGTAAAATCATCAATAGTTTCAAAACCGGTGAGAGTAGGAACAGATATTTCAAACGCTGTGCAAGTAGCCGGAGGAGGTAAAAGCGGAAGCGATGATTGGCATGTAAACAGCATAGGTAATACCGGATATACATATATCCTAAAAGAAGACGGAACAGTTTCAAGCTTGGGATATGGCGGATATGGTGTGCTTGGTAATGGTAAAACAACTACAACAAATGAAGTTCAGGACGTACAAAACTTGAAGGATGTTGTACAAATTGTTGGTGCACAAAATGGTCAATTCGGTGCAGCCGTGCGTACAGACGGAACCGTGTGGGCATGGGGTCTGAATACAGATGGACAACTTGGTAACTCAAAGAATGAAAATTCATCAATTCCGGTAAGTGTCGGATACCCTCCGACAACAAACTTTGATGTTCAATATGCAGAAGTACAGAAGAGTGAAACAGGTACTACTGTACGCAAATATGAAGATTCTTCAATGCCTAGAAGCTTGTCGGGCGGTGAAGCAATCGCTGAAGATGAACAGCTTGTTATAGATACATCAAAGCTAATCGGTGAACAAATCTTCGGATTTAACCTTATCACTGACAAGAGTTCTTCATATTCAAATGCTAAGGATATTGAAATTTCTTCATTTGACGAGACTTTGTTTACAATCAAGAACGGCAATACAATTGTTCCAAACCAAAACGGTAAGTACGGAACAGGTGTTGTAATAATTCGTGATACAGATCCTACAAGAAACTTTGTAGGTATTATTCGTGTACAAGTTAAGCCGAAAGACGCAGTAGCAACTCCTATGGTTTCAGCTAAGCAATCGTCAACAGTAGCTCTAAAGGCAGACGGAACAGTTTGGACATGGGGTTACAATGTTGCGGGACAGCTTGGTAACAACAGTACAGCGGATTCACTTATTCCTGTACAAGTATTGGGTGGTGCTACAGGTAACCAATACCTTACAAATGTAGTACAGGTTGCAGCAGGAGGTACATTTGACGGTGGTAATCGTTACTATGCTCTTGCACTTCGTGAAAACGGAACAGTTTGGGCATGGGGTGATAACAGCTACGGTCAATTAGGTATCGGTGTAAAAGGTAACCCAACTGATTCAAGTAAAACAAGCTGTTTGACACCTATGCAGGTTGTAACAGGTGAGCAGGATAGCTCAAGCACTTATTTGGAGGATATTATCCAAATTTCAGCAGGTCCTACATTCGCAATGGCTCTTGACAGAAAAGGTAATGTTTATACTTGGGGTCAAAATAATGTAGGTCAGTTAGGTAATAACACAAATACCGATTCAAATGCTCCTGTAAGAGTAAGCGGTGGATTGGCATATACAGTATATTTGGGCGATGTAATACAAATCGCAGCAGGCGGTGACTGGGTAAACGGCACTAACGATTTCGCTGTAGTTCTAAGAAAAGACGGCAGTGTTATGACTTGGGGTCAGAATTCTAACGGTCAGCTTGGTAATAAGTCATACACATCATCTTTAACACCGGTTCGACCTGTAGGTATCAACGGTGATACAGACAAAGGCTTACAAAATGTGGTACAAATTACAGCCGGCGGTGTATCGGCAGGCGTTGTAACAACTGACAGAAAAGCATATACATGGGGTTATAATGCCCAAAGACAGCTTGGTGTAGATACGAGTGCAAGCACTGTAAATGTACCGACAGTTGTAAAGACAGACGCATCAACAGAGCTTAGTGACGTAGTTGAAATTGCCGCAGGTATGCAGCAAATGTCAGCTCGCGTTATTGAAAATGCATCTGCCGATCCATTCACAAAGGTATATGCATGGGGTAATAATTCATACGGACAATTAGGTCTTAACAAGTCAGATGCTACATATGTATATGCAACACGTGTAGTTGGAGGCGAAACAAAGAAAGATTACCTTGAGGATACAGTAAGTCTATATGCAGGCGGATACCATATGGGTTCTGTTCAATCAGACTATTCTGTATGGGATTGGGGTTATAACATAAACGGTCAACTTGGTGACGGTACGACAGATAGAAGAAAAGCACCTGTTAAGGTAGTATCTGATATGGGTCAGCCACAACTTACAATCTCGACAGCAACATGGACAAACAATGGAGTTGACAATGATGTTGTAATATATTACGACACATTAAAGATGCAGAATACAAGTAAAATTGTAACTTCAATTCAAGAGGGAGATATTCTTTCGATTGATTTAAGCGGTATAAGCGGTGTATCATCATTTAACTTGTTGAGAGCGTCTGCATATACTCCTGATGATTTGACTTTTAAATCGGTTGATACAGAAGTTGCAACAGTCGATGCAAAGACAGGCGTTGTGACAGCTAAAAAGACTGGTATAACATATATTATTGTAACGGATAAAAACGGGGCAGAAGGTTTCTTCAAACTAAACGTTGAACCGCAAGGTACAAATTATATTGCATACCCTCAAGTTCAGCCTGGTTTCGATCATACAGTAGCTCTAAAAGCAGACGGAACAGTTTGGGCATGGGGTTACAATGCACACGGTGAATTAGGTATAGGTACTGCAGGCGGTGACCATGATCATCCTGAACAGGTACTTAGAAAGGAAAATCAGTCTGATCCTGATTCAAATAATGTACCTCTTACAAATATCGTAAAAATCGCAGTCGGTGCATATCACAACCTTGCTTTGACGGCAGACGGTCAAGTTTATGCATGGGGTTGGGGTATTTATGGCTCACTTGGTGACGGTGATACTTCAGATCATAGTTCGACAGTCGCTATGAGAGTTGTCGGTACAGGTTATAGCAACAATAATACAAACACATATCTTGGCGACGGTAATGGCAGTGACTTTATCGTAGACATCGGTGCAGGCGGATACAGTAACTATGCATCATATTCAATGGCACTTGATATAAAGGGCACTCTATATACATGGGGCAGAAACTATAAGTCAGCAATAGATCCTAAGAATACAAGCGATTCATATGTAACAGGTGTACCGGTTAATATCACAAAGAATAACTCAATGCTAAACGGTGCAGTTAGAATTAATTCTGACGCAATCGGACATACCGGCAGTGTTCTTCGCAGTGACGGACAAATTGTATCTTGGGGATATAACGGATATGGTCCAGCAGGTAACGGAACAACATCTGACAGAATTACAACTACCCAAGCTGACTTAAACGGTAAGAAAGCATTGTATGCAAAACAAGGTTGGCATAATGCAGTTGCAATTACAACTGACGGTTTGGTTATGATGTGGGGTTATGCAGGCTACGGTACAACAGGTCTTGGTAATTCAACTACTAATACGAAACCGACAGTTGTCGCAGATTACAGCAAACATAATTATGAGCAGGCGATTGAAACAATGTCTGCAGACAGCATTGAAATGCAAGCCGATGACAGTGATGATACTTCATTGAAAAAGGTATCTGTAAATCTTGTGATGAAGAACGGTGAAGCGTCAACGGCACTTGGTGTACTAAGTGATGAAACTCCGGCAGATGCTGACGCGTTGTATGAAGTTGAATTGCCTCTTGGTGCTGTTTCGGCAACTCCGGTTGTATTTGCGACAAGCAAGAATGCAACAGTACAATTCTATAATGTCGAAATGACTGCCCTTGACGGTACTGTCTTTACAGAGGGCGATGACACAAGCTATGCCGGTGCAAGCTTGAATACATATAATGTCGCAACATCAGGTAATGATAAGTTTGAACAACTTGTAAAAGTTCATGTCGAATCAGCAAGCGGAATAGGCGCTGATTACTTGATTAAACTTATAAATTATCCGTCAACGACAATTACAGCATCTCCGGTATTTGCAGATACGTCATTGAGTTCGGTTGTTTTAATGACAGACGGAAGACTTTATACATCAGGTCAAGCGGGTATATATGCAACAGGACAAGGACCGAATTCTAAGTTCGGTGTAGTAGGCAATGTACTTGCAGGTGACTCAGGTGAAGAGGGTACATATCTTGAAGATATAATTAATGCGGCAGTAACAGCTGATGAAAGACCGGGTCAATCAATGTATGCAATCAAGTCAAACGGTAGTGTTTGGGCTTGGGGAAATAATTCATACTATAAACTTGGCAACGGTTCAAATAAAGATGAGTCGACTCCTGTAAGAGTTGGTGCATCTTACCTGACAATGAGTCAATATCTATATTCATTAAAGGTAAATGGCGGAAGTGTAACAATTCCGGCACCGTCAGTTGATTCGTTTAATGTATTCAACTCAAATAACGGCGGTAAGACAGATGCTAAGCTTCTATGGCAGACATATGACGGAAATAATAATATTATAACTGTAAATCCTGATACCGGTGAAATTACGCCGGTGGGTGTAGGTACAACATATGTTATAGTATCTATTGCAAACGACCCTCTAACAACAGGTCTTGTTAAGGTAGAAGTACGTCCGTCAGATTTGACGGTCGGAAAAACAAGTGTAGCATATCCGCAGGTAGCTGCAGGTACAGACTTTACTGTTGCTCTAAAGGCAGACGGAACAGTTTGGACATGGGGTCAAAATACATACGGTCAGCTTGGTAACGGTGTATCAAACGGAACAGTTGTATATCCGGAAAAGATAGACTCTTTAAGCGATATTATAAAGATTGCGGCAGCAGGTCAGACAGCGGTAGCTCTAAAGACAGACGGAACAGTTTGGACGTGGGGTAGAAATGACAACGGTCAGCTTGGTAACGGAACAACTGTAAGCTCAAATGTACCGGTACAGGTATTGAAGGGTGAACAGAACCAAGGCAATGCAGATAAGACATATCTTGAAAATATCGTTGCGATTGCCGCAGGCGGATTGAATGACGAGAAGATATTTGTTGTTGCACTTGATTCAAACGGTAACGTATATGGTTTCGGTTCAAATGAATACAGACAATTAAAGATTGCAAATGACGCAAGCTACAATACTCCTGTTGTATCTCCGGCAGTTAATGCGGTAGATGTTGCAGCCGGCAGAGGTGCAACGGTTTATACGCTTACTTCAAACGGTCTTGTATATGCATTAGGTAAGAACTATGCATATGAATACGGAACAGGCGGAACGTCAGGTTCAGTATATACATTAGTACCGCTTGATAACAGAGCAATGGCAATCGGTGCAGGTAACCAAAACGGTATAGCTGTTACATATTCTCTTGATGCTTCAAGTAAGCCTTCAACAAAGACATATGCATGGGGTAATAACGCATACTATGCAATTTCGCCGAATAATACATCAACGCTCAGAACTCCGACAGAAATGCTTGGACGTGATAATACAGCGATAATCGGCGGTGGTGACAGCATATATACAATAGATAAAGACAGCCAGCTTAAAATATCAGGTTTAGGCGACCACGGTCAACTTGCAAACGGTTCTGAAGACAACTCAACTTCAATGGTTCCGTATTCGGAATTTGCGAAGAATGACGGTACAACAGCAACTGATGCAATAGGTGCATCATCATCAAGAAACGGTGCACACTCACTATATATTGATTCAAACGGTAGCGTTTGGTCAGTTGGTGATAATACTTCTTCACAGCTTGCATTGCAAAATGCAGGCGACAAAATCAATGTTGCACAAATGATAGGTGCAGAGCCTACAATTTTAGTCAAGGAAAGAGAAATACTTGCTAAGATTGACAAGCAGCAAAACATTGGTAATATAATTGATATTAAGGGTTCATTTAACCTATTCTCATCAGCTGATGCGGCAGCTACATACAGTCAGGAATTTGATGTATGGGACAGCAATGTTGCAACGGTTGATTCAAACGGTACAGTAACAGGTAAAACTGTCGGACAGACATATGTTCAAATTAAGATTAAAGACAGTACAGATAATGTAATTAATACTCTTTATGTCTTAGTTTCAGTAGTGCCTGATAAAGACGAATACGTAACATATCCGATGGTAGAGGCAGGTCAAACATTTACTGTAGCTCTAAAGGCAAACGGAACAGTTTGGTCATGGGGTAATAATGCTTCGGGACAACTTGGCCTTGGATACACAGGCGGTATGGAAACAGAACCTCGAAAGGTTATGTCAAATATTAAAAAGATTGCTGTAGGCGATAATTTCGTAATGGCGCTTGATTTTGACGGACATCTTTGGACATGGGGTGTAAATAATTATGGACAGCTTGGTCAAGGTTTGGTAACAAGCGTTCAGCTTAATACTCCTCAAATGATTCAGTCATTTGTAAATAACGGTTTGCTTGTAACTGATATTTCAGTCGGAGGTTCAGGTGTAGATGAATTTGCACTTGCAATTACAGATACAATGGACGTATATGGCTGGGGTAAGAATTACAACGGACAAATCAAGAGCGGTAGTGCAGGTTATATCCTTTCACCGATATATACAGGTGTATCAAGAGCAATAGCAATAGCAGGCGGCAGAAATGCTACAAGCTATTCTCTTGCAGAATCAGGCAGAGTATATGCTTGGGGATATAACGGCAGTATTGAACACGGTACAAGTAAGCTTTCTACAAGTGTAGTAGCAAAATCTCAAGTTTCTATTGATGATAAAGTTGTAGCAATCGCTGCGGGTTACGGCAGTGGATTTGCAATTACCGAAAACAAGGAAACATATGTTTGGGGTAAAGGTGTAGACAGTCAGCTTGGTGTTGTTAATTCAGACGGCTTGCCAAGAAAGAATAACAATATAGATAATGTAATCCGTATCAGCGGAGCAAGAGCTACATTTGCAATTAAGGAAAACGGTAAGGAACTTCTTGCAACAGGTAAGAACGATTACGGAATGCTTGGCGTAGGTTCTACAAATCTGTCAGAAAGCAAGTTTACAAACGTTAAAGACGAAAACGGTACTAATAATCTTGACAGAGTAATCTGGGCAGATGCAAGTAACAACGGCAATCATTCTGCAGTTATAAAAACAGATGGTGACGTATATGCTTGGGGTCTTGGTACTCAAGGTCAAATCGGTAACGGCGGTTTTGATAACAGCAATTATCCTACAGCTGTCGGTACTAAAAAGATTAAGCTTACCGGTATAACAAATAATGAAATTACAACATATGAAGGTGCTCCTTCAAGAAGCTTTATACCGAGTATTGTTTCGGGCTTTAACGTATTTGAAGACCATATCACAGATATAGGTACATTTAGAATTGCATCCACAGATACAAATGTTGTTACAGTCGGACTTAATAATCAGCTTTCATTTGTTGGCGTAGGTAAGGCAAACATTGTAGTTGCAGATAAGGATACAAGCTTGTATGCATTGATAGAGGTTAATGTCCTTCCTGCAGACTATCAGTCGGCAGTTGACAACGGAACAGCTGTATTCCCTAAGATTGATGCAGGTGATTACTTCTCAATCGCCCTAAAGGCAGACGGAACAGTTTGGACATGGGGTGAAAATACATACGGCGAGCTTGGTATTAATGACAAAACAGTTACTCAATCAGGAGCTCCTGTACAGGTAGTCCTTGATAACGGTTCACCTCTTGAAGATGTAATTGATATTTCGGCTAACATTTATGCAGCATATGCATTGACAAGAGATGGAAGCATCTATGCATGGGGACGTAACTACTATGCTGCACTCGGACAGGGTACAGGCAGCGATTACTATCAATACTATCCGATAAAGGTTAAGAGTACAGATGGTAACGGTTTCTTCGGTGCAGGTCTTTCAAACAAGGCAGTTAAGATAAGAGCCGGTGTTCATAGCGCTATAGTAATCATGGATGACGGTACTGCTTATGCTTGGGGCTATAACGATTATGGTAACTTAGGTACAAACGGTGCAAATAATACATTACCGAATAAGATTATCGGTGTTAATAATGCATTTGATGCAGAAGTTGGTACTTATTCAACAGCAATTTTGAACAGAGATTCAACAGTATTCACAGTGGGTTATAACGGATACGGTGAACGCGGTGTAGGTAATACAAGTAATTCGAGTCTTGTTCAAAAGATGCAGAAGAGTGCCGACGGCGGTGAATTCAAGGGTGTTGTAAGTCTTGGCCGCGGTGACCATCATGGTGCATATGTAACATTTGAACTAAAAGACAATATAACAGATCCTACTGATGCTTTTGATAACTATGTATATTCTACAGGTATTAATACAGAAGGCATTACAGGTACAAATACAACAAACTGGACTAATGTATACCCTGTAAGAGTAACAACAGACGGAACAAATCCTTTGACGGACATTTCGCAAATTACTGCAGGTTACAGATTCCATGTTGCACTTACCAATACTGCAGATGCAAATGTATATGCATGGGGTTATAACCATGTAGGTCAATTAGGTCACGGAGTTACCGGAGGAATTTCAACACTTCCAACTTTTGTTGATAAGAATAACAGCGGAACAGAAAAACTGTCAAATATCATGATGGTTGAATCGGGCGATAATGCATCTCATGTACTTGCCGTTTCTAAGACGGGCGGAGTATACGTATGGGGTCTTAACAATCAAGGTCAGCTTGGTGACCAAACAACGGATAACAGTCCTTATCCGGTAGTTGTCGGCAGCAGTCCGGTTTCACTTGATTCAAAGGTTCTAAGACTTCATCCGACAGATGAAGCAGATGTAACTGCGACTTCATCGGCTACAGTATTCTCATTGTTTAATACATCAACAACAACCACAAGCGAAGTTACATGGAGGATACTAAATCCAAATATTGCAGAAATCGTATCATCAACTCCTTCAGCCGCAACAGGCGGTTTGACATCAACTACTGTAAAGGTTAGGGGACTTAAGACAGGTTCAACTGTTCTTATTGCAACAGATTCACTTACAGGTAAGACTGTTGCAACTCATATTACGGTTTCTGAAGGATTTACAAATCCTAAGATTGCAATCGGTGACGGTTATGTAATCGCATTGAAAGCAGACGGAACAATTTGGGGTTGGGGTTCAAATACTAACGGCAGAGTAGGTATTGATACAGCAACTCCTGTAATTGCAACTCCTACAAGAATTGATCAATATATCAATCCTAATAATGACCAGAGATTTGACCTTGACGCTGAAACAATCGTTGATATTGCGGCAGGTCCGGACCATGTTCTTGCAGTAGATAAGAATGGTCAAGTCTATGCATGGGGAATGAATAACTATGGTCAGCTTGGTGTAAGCGCCAATAAATATGACAGTGCATCATTGCCTGTATTGGTTAAGGCACTTTCAAATGTATTTGCGGTAAAGGTAGCTGCAGGTGCTGATTATTCGGTTGTTTTAACAGATACCGGATATGTATATAGCTTCGGTAATAATACAAGAGGTCAGCTTGGAACAGCAGATGTAAACGGTTCTCAACATCCGACTCCGGTATTAATGAGAGGTGTTGGCGGTAACGGTACACTTGGCGGAGTGGTTGATATAGCAGCCGGCGCCGCACATACAATGTTACTTCTTGGTAACAAAACTATGTGGATAGTCGGTGACAATACAGAAAAACAACTTGGTGTTGACACAACAAAAGACGGTAATACATATACTGCAACTATTGTAGAAGTAGATTTACCTGTAGATGCAAATTCTTCAACCGGTGATAAAGTTGAGGCAGCCGCACTTTCGGCAGGTCCTTATAACTCAGCATTTATGACTGCTGACGGCAGAGCTTTTGTATGGGGTAATAATCAGTATTACCAAGTATTGAATGATGCCGCAGGCGAAAGAGTTTCGTTAGTATCTCAAATTAACATACCTAATGAAACAAGCGGTATTGTTGATTTACAGTTTGGCGGTTCGCGTTCTGCTCAAACGCATATAGCTGCACTTACAGATAGCGGTAAGGTTTATACTTGGGGTGCGGGCAGTCGTGGCCAGATTGGTGATAACAGCCAGACAGAAAAGGTATCTAAACCGACATATATCCCTGTAAATAACACTAATGTTTGGGGTGTTGCAGTAGGCGGAACAAATACTTCTGCAATATTAACAGACGGATATGTATATACATGGGGTGCAAGTGACCTTGGTCAAATCGGTAACGGTACGGCAGGTCAATCGTCAGATACAGAAACAAATAAACTTGTTCCTGCAAAGACAGGTGAAGATTATATTTCACTTGATGAATATTTTGTAACACTTCATGAGGGTGAAACATCAGTTATCAATCCGGTTTATAATAAGTTCTTCAATGTAATACAGAATACAGATTCAAGTGTAAACTTCAGCGCAAGTTCAATAAACGGAAACATTGCATCTGTAAGTGGCTTGACAATCAATCCTGTATCAATAGGTAAGACACAGATTATCGTATCAGGCGGCGGCAGACAGACAACTGTTGAAGTAACTGTTCTTATGAACGGCTATAAGACTCTTCCGCAGGTAGCCGCAGGTGAAGGATTTACTGTTGCACTTGATAAAGACGGTAAAGTATATACATGGGGTAAAAATGACTTGGGTCAACTTGGTGACCAAGGCGAAGAAAACAGAATTGTACCTACAGAGATTACTTTTGATTTCGGTAATCCTTCAAATTATATTACAAGAATTGAAACGGGTAACGGTCATACTGTAGCTGTTGACAATACAGGTAAAGTATGGACTTGGGGAAGAAATGACCTAGGTCAACTTGGAAACGGTACACGTAACAATTCTAATAAACCTGTACAGGTTAATCTTCCTGACAGCACAAAGGCTGTTGAAATCGGTGTCGGCGAAACAACAAGCTATGCGCTTGATAAGGACGGACATATTTACGCATGGGGTAATATCAATAACAATACAGGTTATGGTAGTAAACCTATTCAGCTTGATTTGTTCGAGAGAATGATTCAAATTTCAGGTAAATACGGTCTAAAGGCTGACGGTACAATATGGCAAATTCCTAATAAGAATGCGTCATCGGTAATAATTCAAAAAGATACTAAAGATGTACGTTTTATAAAGGTTGCATCTAATGACCACATCGGTGACGGCAGTGCAACTAATATTGATACAACTCATACTCTTCTTATAGCAAGAGACGGAGGCCTATATACATTCGGTGATAACAAGAACGGTGAACTTGGTGTCGGTGAATTGAGCGATATAAGTTCAGTTGGTACAAACGATATTCAATTTATAAGCACACTTGGCAAGGTAATTGATATTGCAGCCGGTTATCGTTACAGCGTAGCCATAACAGAAAACGGTGACGTATATGCATGGGGTATCAATGAAGAAAAGTATCAGTCAGGTCAGAAGATTAAGAAGGACTATAAGAGCCCTTCAAAGGTTGAATACATTGATTCTGCAAAGAATATTATCTTTGTTGCTGCAGGTATTAACCATACAGTAACTATTGACAGTGACGGTTATGTATGGAGTTTCGGTGCAAATGAATACAGCCAACTTGGTAATCAGGATAATGCGAATGCATATATTCCTGTAATTGCGGGTAAAATGCAACTTAGCGTTAAACCGCAGGTTATCAGATTGGATAAGGGTTCAAGCGTTAATGTTTCTGTAGGTGACACTAATAATAATGCACTTACGGTAACGATTGCCGAATATCTAAATCTATTAGGTAAGACTACATCAACCGATAACAGTTATACAGTTGAATCACTTGATACATCAGTTGTTAGGGTAGAAAGCGACGGACTTACAATAACAGGTGTTAAAGACGGTAAAGCAATCTTGAAGGTTGTTAAGACATCTTCAAACACAATCGGTTATGTAACGGTTTATGTAGGTCAAAACGGTGGTATCTACCCGATGGTAGACGGCGGCAAAGGACACAGCATTGCCCTTAAGTATGACGGTACTGTTTGGACTTGGGGTCTGAATGACTCAAATCAACTTGGATATAAAACAGAAAACGGAATGTCACTTGAACCTAAGAAGGTGACGTTAGGTGCAAACAATGAACAAGCTGTTCTGATTGCGGCAGGTGATAAGTATAATCTTGCAATAGGAATGAGCAGTAAAGTTTACTCGTGGGGTAATAATAACAATGGTCAGCTTGGTAACGGTAATGATGACAGATCGGCTACCGGTATTGACACAGTTAAATACAAAGACGGTACAGATGTGGAAGGTGCAGTTGGAATTTCAACTCACGGCAATACAGCATATATCCTACTTGCAAACGGTACAGTTGCAGTATTTGGAGAAGAATACGATAATCAAAATTACGCATCAATCGTTTCAGGTTTGAATAACATTCTTCAAGTAAGCGGCAATTATGCTCTAAGTATAAGCGGTGAAGTTTGGAAGATGTCTAAGGATAACATTCCTACAAAGGTAATGGGATACAAGGACGATAACGGAAATGAACTTTCAATCTTGAAGATTGCACACGGTACGAACCATCTTCTTGCTCTTGATACTAACGGAAATGTTTGGGCATTAGGCGCAAATGAACACGGTCAACTTGGTACAAACAGCAGAACAGCAAGTACTGTTCCGGTAAAGGTTTATAAAGGCGAACAAAATTCGGGAGATTCATATCTGGCGGGAATTGTTGATATTTCAGCAAGTAAATTCGTTTCAGCCGCGATTGATGTAAATGGTGACATTTACAGATGGGGTGCAAATGAATACGGTCAGCTTGGTATCGGCAACACAACAGAGAAGTATGTACCTGCTAAGGTTATAAAATCATCAGATGATTTGAAGTTTGATCTTGTTGCAGGCGGCTCAAATCATCAGATGGCAGTCGATGAAAACGGAAACGTTTGGATTGTAGGTAGTAATGAATACGGTCAGCTTGGTGACGGTACACAAATTGATAAGAATGTACCTCTGATGGTTGGCGGTAACGAAGTTGTTATTTATGAAAACGGTACAGCTCTTTATGGCACAATCTATATGAATGTCGATGATGTTAAGGATTTGGATGCAGGATTTAATGTATTCAATCTATATCAGAGCGGCATACTTAGTATGAATGAATTTGAGTTTGTTTCAAGTGACCTTGGCGTACTTGAAATCAACAAGTCAACAGGCGTTGCAACTGCGAATAAAGCAGGTACAGCATACATTTCTGTGGCTGAAAACAAATACAGTCAAAAGAGTGCATACATAAAAGTAATCGTATCAAATAATAATGTAGGATTTGAACCTAAGGCTATAACGAAGGGTAACCATTCACTTGCTCTAAGAGCAGACGGAACTCTTTGGGCATGGGGTATAAACAAGAACGGTCAGCTTGGTACAGGCAACACAATATCTGTTGATGAACCTACTGATGTAACACCGTCAGGTGTTAAGTTTATTGATATTGCAGTCGGTGAAGAATTTGCACTTGCCGTAGCATCAGACGGAACTGTTTACTCAACAGGTCTGAATGACTGCAGTCAGCTTGGAGTTGCATCAACAGCAATATCGGCTCGTACATCATTCGCAAAGATTGACGGACTAAGCAACATAATTAACGTTGCAGCAGGTGATGCGTTCGGTATGGCTCTTGATAAGTACGGTAATGTATGGACATGGGGCAGCAATAATAAGGGCCAACTTGGTATCGGTAATATCGGTACGGCATATGCTACTCCTCAGAGCGTATCAACAGTTGACAGTGTAACTGCTATTTCGGCAGGCAGTGAAAATGCATTGCTATTGCGTTCAAACGGAACAATTTGGGCAATGGGCGCTAATGATTCGGGACAAGGCGGAGTCGGTAATAACACAGGTGAATTGTGGTTGCCGACAGAAGTAAGAGATACCGAAGCTATAGTTGCTATAGCTGCAGGATATGATCATAGTATTGCTCTTGCATTTACATCAAACGTTTATGCAACAGGCAGTGACCAACACGGTCAGCTTGGTAATACACCGAGTGCAACAAAAAATACATACACAAAGATTTTAACAGATGCAGTAACCATAGCAGCCGGTAATAAATACAGTACAGTTATCGGTAAGGATGGTAATATGTATGTATTCGGTCAAAATAATAAGGGTCAACTTGGTATAGGTGACACTGTTGAAAGAAATATACCTATTGCAAATGCTGTTATTGATACTATCAAGTCATCATATAACGATTTCGCAATCGCAGGTGTAAGTCTTGGTGATGAATATTCAGTATTCTATACAAGGAATGGTGACGTTTACGGTTATGGTGACTATTCACTTGGTACACCGGTTGCCAGAAACGAAACAAAGAGTTATGTTCCGGTTCTAATCGGTGAAAGAACAGAACTTATTTCTAAATATGAAATGACAATTCATGTCGGAGAAACAGCTACTCTTGACACATATTCGGGTAAGAAGTTCAACTTGATTACTGATTATGCTAATCCTGGAAGTATCTCATTTGAAAGTAAGAATACAGCTATTGCAGGTGTTACGGCAGTTGGTGATGACGGCGAGATTACAGGTAATAAGATTGGTATTACTCATATCGTTGTTAAGAAGGGCAACCTTACATCAGTATGTATCGTTCATGTAATAGATAAAGACGCACAGACAGCTCCTATGATTTCAGCAGGTAACTCTCATGTTATCGCTCTTAAGTCGGACGGAACAGTTTGGACATGGGGTAACAATGAATACGGTCAGCTTGGTGACGGCAGCGTATCTTGCGCATATGAACCTATAAATGTAACAGCATTAAACGGTAAGGATATTGTATCTGTTCACGCAGGTGAATATCATTCAATCGCACTTACTCGTGACGGTGAAGTTTATACATGGGGTCATAATGATTACGGTCAGCTTGGTTTAGGTAATGCAAGCATAGTCGTATCAACACCTCAAAAGGTAGAAAGTCTGCCTGAAATAGTATCTATCTCGGCAGGTAAACAACATACAATGGTACTTGGTGCAGACGGATACGTATATAGCTTTGGTGACAACAGCTTAGGTCAGCTTGGTGCTCCTTCAAAGGATACAAGCAAGAGATCAAGCACTCCGGTTGTAGCACAAGGCTTGAACAAAGTTATCAGCATCAGTATCGGTGCAGGCGGTAGCGCAACAAAGGCAGTACGTTATGACGGTACACTTTGGGGTTGGGGTGAAAACTCGAATCACCAAATTGATAATACAAATAATCGTTACTATGCTTACCCTGTACAGATAGACCTTGGTGATGAATTTAACGGTCATATTTTAAGAACGTATGATGGTTTATATCACGTTGTTGCAATGCTTGATAACGGCAGAATTATATCGTGGGGCGCTAACAGTGAAGGTCAGCTTGGACAAGGTATTGCCGAAAGCGGAAGCTTGTTATACTACGCTCCTAACTATGTAGATGTATTTGACGGTACTAATAACTACGCAGTTGATATTTCAGTCGGTGCATTGCACAACCTTGCGATCACGGCAGACGGAAGAGTGATGAGCTGGGGTAGTGCAGACCTTGGACGTTTGGGTATCGGTAATGTAACAACATCTGATGACAAAGTATCTCCTGTAGAAGTAACTGTTGATGACGGAAGTCTGTCGGCAATTTCGGTTGCAACAGGTGGTGCAACATCATACGTTGTACTTGAAGACGGATACGTATGGAGCTTCGGTGAAAATATACACGGTCAGTTGGGTGACGCTTATGCGGGTGAAGATCCTGCGCACTATAAACCTGGTACAACAAACGCATCTGATTCTAACGAATTCAGCCCTGTGCTTGTAACAGGCAGAGCGATGAAGCTTATTCCTTCAAGCTTGAAACTTTATATCGGTTCCGCACCTTATCAGATGAAAGTTTCATTCAATAGATTTAACTTGATTAAAGATAATGCAACAACAGGTAACACATACAAATGGGAAATCACGAATGAAATGGATAAGGATGGAGTAACTGCTCTTATTCCTGGTTCACTTGTATCTGTAGATTCAGACGGTAAAGTAAGCGGAAAGACTAAGGAAGGTGTTGCAACGCTTGTTGTAACAGATGTAAAGACAGGTACAAAACAGACTGCATATGTAGAAGTTGCCGATGCAAGCGATAATCATGTTGAAGCAATCATATTTGATTATTCAAAACTTGATGACACAGCAACTCAAGCCGCAGTTGAAAAGGGTTATCTTGACAGTGATGAATATACAGAGATAATATCTGTTGTAGGCGATAAGTCTTATAAGCTTGTTGATCCTCTAAAGAGTGTTTATACAGGTCTTGTACAAACAACAATTCCTAATGCTACAACTGTAATGGTACACGTTAAGAGTATTGTAGACGCAGATGTTATCTATATGGTAGATAAGAACGGTCAAAATCCTGTTATGGGTACATTGTTGACAGACGCAAATATTGGTTCAAAAGACCCTAAGTTTATAGGATACTATGAATTTACAGATGTACCGATCAGTGAACTTGAAGATAATTATTACTTCGAGTTTAAGAACAGCAACACAAGCTTTGACGGAATATATAAAGCTCATACAACAAGATACTCAAATGACGGTGATTTAAGAATTGTAAAAGTTGGTGAAAACGATCCTGCTACAGATGTAGCTGATTGGGTTTATTATGACCAACCTGAAAACCATATTAAATTGAAAGATGCGGCAGTATCGGATTATGTAAGAAATGGTGTTCTGATAGGTAATACAGGTAACTATTATGCAATCATTAAGGAAACCGGCGATGCTAAGGATAGAGATATTTATATCTATAGCCAAGTTTCTCCGTCAGCTAAAATCTCTATTGCGAATGTAACTGTAAACAGCGATCATGACAAGGATAACGGTCATGACGGTTACTATGACGTACAGAAGATTACAATGTCGGCAAATGAAACATATAAGGTCATTCCTATTAGAGTAACAGCACAAGACGGAACTGTATCAAACCATTCATTGACTATTTACAGACAGTCTGAGGCAACAACAATCAAGGAAATTAAGGTAGAAATCGTTGATGCAAGCGGAAATGTGCTTAATACATATACCGCGTACCAGAAGAATCCGAGTGATACTCAGAACTACGAGGTTGTAATCCCGATTAAGGATGTTGCTAATATTAACATCATCACAACTCCTATGATCGGAGATGTCGCAAAGGTAACATACACTCCTGATGGTTTGCTAAATGCCGTAAAGGAGGCAACAACACCTGGTGAATTCACATATGACGGATTTATCCTTGATAATACAAAGACATCAGATAAGACATATATTAAATTGACAGCCGATTCGCTTGACGGTGCTCCGTACATACTTACAATTTTCAAGCTTGATGAAGAGAGTGATCCGTTTGTATCAGTTGATAACAGCGGCTATATTAACTCAACTCTTGTAAAAGAAGACGGTAATGAAAAGTTAATGTATGTATGGGCAGTTGATGACGATGCTAAGACAGCGTCTGTAACATTGACAACTGCAGTAACTAACGGACAAGTTCAAATTGAGAACGGCAACGTATATTCATATACAACAACCGAAGATGTAACCTTGAACTTTAATGACAAGGGTTATATGGATATTGCTCTAAAGGTAACAACAACATTGGGTGCGGTTAATGAATATACACTACGTATTTACAAGAAAACAGCAGATTCTCGTTTGGGAAGCCTTACTGTTGATAAGCTTGAGTACAAGCCGACAGGTATAATAATCGGTGAAAATTACAATGTTACATATGATAAGACAACCGGTAAGTATGTTGCAAAGATTAAGTATGATACTAACTATGTACAGGTTAATGCCGTAGCGGCAAGCACAAGCTCAAAGGTTGCAATTCGTCCTGATGAAGCAACTGCAAAGAGTGACTCTATGTCAGGAATGCCGTTCGACATGAGAAATGTTTCGATTACAGCAGATACAACAACACTTTATATTGCTGTAACTCCGGCAGATACATCATATTCACAGGGTGTATATCAGCTTGATATTATAAGAATGTCAGCTAATACTGCAATAAAGGTAACATATGGCGGCGAAGAACTTTCGCAGAATGCTGACGGTGAGTATGAATATACTTTGCCTGCGTCAACTGACGGAACAGATAACACAACTCAAAAACTTGTAGCAGAGGGTGTTATTGTAGACGGCGATAATGTTACAACTGATGAAAGCATTAAGCTGACGATTTCAACAAGCAGTACATTCTATGTAAATGGCGATGCAACATATACAGATGAAATGGATGTTAAAGCAACTCAGCCAAAGGCAAATGCTGTATATATCCATGTTAAGTCAGAAGACGGAACAGAAAAGACGTTTAAGGTAAATATTTTGAAATTACCTGAAACAAACGGTATAACGGCAGTAGACTTAACAGAAAATAAGGTTGCTGCAACATATAAGACTTCAATTAACACATATGAAGGTCAAGCCCCTTATTCGGAGGACGGTATTGTAATTTACGTTACAACTGCCGATGCACGTTCGCAGGTAGCAGTCAGAACACCGACTAACTTCGTAACTCCGACACCTATCAACGCTGCAGATCCTACACAGGGCGGTATTGCAAAGGTTCTTCTTCCGAAAGAACTTCTTGAAGAAGAAGCGAACGGCAGTACAACAACTAAGTTGTATGTTAAGAGAGCAGACGGTATTGTCATAGACAACAGCTCAATGAATATACCGACACTTATTATTAAATACGCATCAAATAATGTTGGCCTGTATAAGGTTGATTCAACACCTACAACAGACCCTGCAAGCCCTGACTACACAGGTAAGGTAAAGCAGATTACTGATGAAAACGGTAATATTGAGTATTATCTTGGTATTAATGCAAGTGATATTATAACAACGGGTACAGCTCTAAGCATTAATATTACTGCAGAAGCAAATAATACAAGCTCAAAGGTTGTAATTTACGACCCTGCTACAGAACAGCCTTCAACTATGACAACGGGTGCAACATATAAGGCAATCAGAGAAGTTACTCTTGACCCGTCATTGAATGATGGTCCAACAGAACTTTCAATCAGAGTAATAGCAGAAGACGGAGTTACATCAAAGGATTATAAACTTGTACTTCGCAAGAAGTCTGATAATACAGAAATTGAATTTGTAAAAGCAATCTATATTGCAAATGAAGACCCTGACTTAAGCAAGAATACCGCAGGTGAATTCTATACATATGTAGATTCGGGCAGAACAATTCTTCCTATCAGAGTAAAGGCTAAGGACAGTCAGTCAACAGTTGCAATCGAAACAACTTATAAACCGTCAGCATATGTCGGTTCAGCTGCAATAACATATTCAAACAGCAATGATGCAAGCGTTAATGTTGACCTTACAGGTATAACTGATGACGAGCTTAGAGCAGGTGTAACAATTCCTGTATATATTAAGTCAGAAGACGGAAGTCAAGTAATGACTTACTTCGTAAAGGTATCTTCTGTAGAAGGTAACCCTGAGCTTAAGAGCGTTGATGTTGTTGTAGACGGTGTTGTAAGACCTGCAAAATATGATGCAGATGATAACAGCAAGTTCGTAATTAAGATTCCTGATACAACTTCAAGAGTTGATATTATAGCAACTCCGCAAACATCGCTTGTTCAGTACGTACATATAAACGGCAGCTATGACAGCAAGGATGAAGCGACCGGAGCTGTTACTTTGAGCAATGTGGTTGTAAACAGTAAAGAAACAACTGCAACGATTGAAGTTAAGGCAAAAGACGGTACAACAAAGAGATATACTCTTGTAATTACTAAGGTTGCTGTAAACACAGACCTTATGAATGTAACTGTAAACGGTACTACAGTAAGCAATGCAAACGGTACTTACACATATCTAAAGACCGGTATTTCGAGTGATAAGACTGCTGATGTTTCAATAACAACACAAGATGCAAATTCAACTGTTAAGGTTGAAGCTATCACAAGAGATTTGACAAAGTCACCATATGGATTGTCATACAATGAAGTGGGCAGCGAGTCACAGAATGTATGGGCAAATGATGCGGTAACTCTACACAGTCAGCCGGTAAACAGATACCGTATAACAGTAACAGGACAAGACGGATTTACAACTAAAGAATACACCTTAATAATCAGAGATACAGATACAAATGCAGATGTAGAATATATTAAGGTTGGCACATATTATGCAGTTAAGGAATCATCAGACGTCAACGGTGAAACATGGACTGTTGAAATCCCTGATACAACTAAGTTTACAAATGTAACTGTACAAGCATCTGATGAATTGGCAGAACTTACAGACATTGAGAAACTTAGACAGAATGCATATGATAATAATCCAAGCAACGTAGGATATGTAACTCAAATCGTTTCAGGTTTGGATTTACAGACAGGCGACGAGATTAGATATGTTAAGGTAGTTTCACAGGATGGCTCACTACAGAAGATGTATAAGCTTGTTATAAAGGGTACAGACGAAGCTCCTTTTGTTGAAAGCGTAACAGTAAACGGTTTGGATGCAACTGCACCGACTGATTCAGAACCAAGATATACATATCTTGAAGTACTTCCGAACGCAAGTGAAGTATTGATTGGTGTTACGGCAGCGAGCAAGAACCACTTCGTAAGCATTAACAATGGCGATATTACAGCCGGCGGTTATGCAGAGCTTAAGGTTTCGATGCCTATCTCTGTAACCGAAATGGAAGTACCGTTCAGATTGTACAGAACAGCTGACGGTGACCCTGCATATGAAAACGTTGTATATCTAAAACGTTTGAGCGATGATTATGCATTGACTGTAAAGGTTGATAACAATACTGTTAAGAAAACAAATCTTGACGGCTCATATGTATATTATGTAGACGGTACAGCAACAAGTGCAGATGTATGGGCTCTTGCATCTAACGCAAATTATCGTGTAGAAATTACAGGTAAAGACGGCGTTTCAGGCAATAACAACACAAATCCGACACTTGGCGCAACTGTTACAACAGACCTTGAAGATACTATAAACAGTAACTTCACAGAAGTAACAATCACAGTTAAATCTGATGATATTACAAATACAGCAACAGCCGAATATAAGCTATATATTTATAAGAAGAGTAACAATGCAAATATCAAGTCGGTAACTGCAAATCCAAATGACAGTGAAAACAAGGATACAGATACTACAGCAGATGACAGTGTAAACATAGACGGTAATATATACAATGCATATCATGTATATGTTCCTAAGTCAACTACATCGGGTTATACAGTATTTGACCTTGCAATCGAGCTTGAAGATGTAAATGCGGCAGTAACAAGCATTGATAATGCACCGTTCGCAAATACAAACGGCGGTACTGCAAAGGCAACATTTACAAAACTTACAGCCGATTACGACTTTGACGGTGACGGCACAAACGATTCATTCGCAATTCCTGTAACCGTAACATCGCAGAGCGGCGGTACAAAGGATTACTACATCATCGCAACACCTACAGATATGGATATGGAATTGACTGTAGAATACGATGACGAAAAGATTGCGAAGGAAGAGGACAAGAACGAATATATTGTATATGTTCCTACAACTTCTAACACAGCAACTATATACCTAACATCAATAAACGGTAATATTGCTGAAGTAAGAAATACAACAAATGTAAATAATATTATAACTGTTGATTCACCTGACAGAACATTGTATAGATTACAGGTTAGTAACTTGTCAGCTTTGACGGAAAGCAATCCATATACTTATGAAGTTGATGTGGCTAAATCAGGCTCAAGTTATAAGAAGACATTTAAGCTAATCATTATGCCGCAGAGTACTGATACCGATATTACAGTAACAGTAAACGGTGTAGAAGCTAACTGGGTAGCTTCAAACGGCGGCTACTATGACGGAAGTATTGAAACAACTGACGAAATAGCAAATGTTATAGTAAAGGCTAAGAATCAATTTACAAAACTTGCAATTACAGAAGATGGTGAGCCTGCACCGACGTTGGTTGATAAGGGTATAACATCTAAGGCTTATACAATCGCTCTTACAGAAGCAACTGATACAGCTAAGATATATACAATCTATGTTCAATCGCAGAATACTTCACAGCCGATTAAGACATATAAGTTACACGTCACAAGAAGAAGCGGTGAAAATGATATTATCAGCATCAAGCGTGGTAATGTGGATGCTACAGAAGAACCTGTAGAAAACAGTGATGACGTTAAGTACATATTCTTCGTAGACTCAATGACAGAAGTACCTCAAATTACGATTGAAACTTCACCTAAGTCAATATTGAGAGTAGGTTACTATGATTCACAGAATAAGTGGCATAATAACGGCGATAGCAGTGCTTCAACAGCAGGCGATACAGCCGGTTGGACAACAGATAATAATTGGCAGGATACATTGCCGGCAAATGCAAACGGTGGTAAATATGTAATCGAAGTAAAGGCTGAAAACGGCTCGAAGAAGAACTATGTTCTTGAATTCAGAGAAAAGTCAGACGATACATCAATTAAGAGTATAACAACAGAAAAAGGTTTGGACGGCGAATACAATGTTGATATGTCAATGACAGTATTGTATGAAGCAAACGTTCCTGACCACGATATATTACTTGACATACTGCTTACAGATAAGTATGCAACAATCGAATCAATACATGAAGTAGCATTGCCTGATGACAGTGAAAATATCATAGATTCAACAGGTGACATCATCGCAAGAAAGAAAACCGACGAAGGTGCATTCCGATATAAGGTTGTAGGCGGTGTTCCGATTGGCGGTAAGAGATACTTGAGAATTACCGTTAAACCTCAAAATGATAAGGCAGAGTTGGTTAAGAACTACTACTTATTATTAAAGGGTGCATCAGATGACTTGTCACTTGACAATGTAAAGGTTAATGATACTGTAAATACAACTCCTATCTCAAATGGTTTGAAGTATACATTCAGTGTTCCGACAACCGTAACTGAGGCAGATGTAACAATTACAGCAAATCAATATGCTAAACTTGTCAATGTAGCAGGAAATGCACTTTCAATTCCATACATAAACGTATGGTCAGATACTTCATATACATTGTCTTCTGAAGAAGAAACAACTATAACTGTAGAAGTTCGTTCACAGTTGTATGTTGATGATGTACGTACACCAAATGCTAAGAAGACTTATACAGTAAGTATCTATAAGAGCAGTAATAACACGGAGATAGGCGAGGTTATCGTAAATGGTATCGCAGCAATCACAAGAAAGAATAATCCTACTATCTATGAGATTGCAATTCCGTCAGAACTTAACGGAGGCGATTCAAGAGCAGAAAACCCTGCAACTATCACAATACATACATCAAGCGGTATTGCAGAAATCTCAATGAAGAATAGTGAAACAGGCGGTTACGATGTAGCCCACGGTGAACTTATTGCAAAGAGAATGCTTGATGAACCCGATGTTTCAAAGGCAAATAAGTTTGAATTTACAATCAGATCATCATCAGGCAGTGTAAAGCAGACATACACATTGTATGTATATACTGATTACGAAGACACAGATGTCAAGTCGGTTTCACTTAATAAGACTGAACTTACAGCCGGTGCCTCAACCGATGTAGATATTTCGTTATTCTCAGTTCCTGATGACCGTATCTACACAGCTGTTGTAAACAGACGTAATCCGGTTGACCTTTCAATCGTTCCGACAGGTAACATGGCAAAGGTAGAACTTACAGGATTCGGCATTGACAGTCTTCTTTTAAGTGACAACTCACACGGTTATGTATTTGAAAATCTTGCACTTAACTCAGAAAATGATACAGTATTTAACTTCAGAATTATGAGTTATGACGGTAAGGTTGTAAGTGATCCATATCAAGTAATAATTAAGTATGTTGAAGATTCAGACGTAGCTCTAAAGAGTGTTGTCTTTGACGGTGTAACAGCTGAAAAGGCAGACTTTAAGTCTAATACATATCTTGTAAGAGCAGACAGTACCGTAACAAACGGCATACTTACAATAACTGCGGCAAACGAAGATGCAGTAGTTAAACTTGGCAGCGATAAATCAACAAACGGTGTCTTGAACGTATCTTATAATGTTACAAGGAACGTATCTAAGGTTGACTTTACCGTTACATCTAAGGACGGTAAGGCAGAGCAAGCATACACATTGTATATTATAAGAAGCAATACGGGTGAAAAAGAAGTCTATGTCAACGGAACCAAGCTTACAAAGACAAGCGGCGGTTACACTTATGAAGTACCTTACGGAGCAACTGCGGCAGATATTAAAGTTGTTGCAGACAGCGAAGTTTCAAAGGTACAGATTGGTGACAGCGAGTTTAAGGTAAGTGAAAATACTGAAACAGTAACTCTTGATTCGGGTAAGACAACAACTGTTAAATTCAAGATTTACTCATATCCGTATGATGATAACAGCTTTATTGCAGAAACAATTACACTTGTAAGACAAGACCAGTCTTTGGCACTTTCAAATGTAATGGTTCAGAGCAAGTCAGAAAGAGATTATACAAAGCTAACTCCGGATAAGTACGGAAATTATAAGACAGCTATTCCGAGCACAGATGACAGTGCAAGCATTGTAATTGCAACAAGAAGAAGCGATTCAAAACTTGGACTTATCAGAGTAACAGACACAGGTGATGTTGTTCTTGGTGAAGATCAAGGTCAATTATCAGTACCTGATATTGCAAACCTTGGAACAGTAAATAAATTCTATATTGTTGTTTCTGACGGAACAAAGACAAGCAGATATGAACTTGTAATTGTTAAGTACAGCAATAATACAAGTGTAGAAAAGGTAATCGCCGAAAGAGGTACAGAGGACGAATATGTAGCTAAAGATGCATCGTGCGGCGGCGGCTCAACTATCCTTCCTGAAGACCCTGACGGCAGTAAGGCATCACCTTACCAGATTACGACGGCCGAAGAACTTCAGGCTATGTCAGATCATCTTGATGCATACTATGTATTGATGAATGATATTGACTTAAGCGGTACTGCATGGACTCCGGTTGGTACAACTTCCAAACCGTTTACAGGTAACCTAAACGGTAACGGAAAGTCAATATCAAATCTAACAATTACAGCTACATCAAATGATACAGCATACGGCTTGTTTGGTGTAAATAAGGGTGAAGTTTATGACTTCAAACTTGAAGATGTAAATATTACATCTGTTGCAGGCACATCATATCAATATATCGGTGCCGTGGCAGGTAAGAATGAACAAAACGGTGTAATTTCAAGAGTAGCCGTAGCTTCAGGTAATATTGAATCTTCATATGCAGCCGGTGGTGTAGCAGGTGATAACCGTGGTACTATCAAAGACGCATATAATAAAGCAACAATTACATCAGGTGAGTACGCAGCAGGTATTGCAGCATTGAACCATAACGCTGTTAAGAATGTATATAATGTAGGTTCAATAAGCTCAACATCAAGTAATTTAACCGATGAACACGTAGCGTCGATTGTTGTATTGAACCTTGACAACTCAACAATAAATAATGCATATGCAGTAATGCCTAGCCAAATCTACAGCAAGGTGGGAAGCAACAGCAATGTATATAACAGTGCGTCAGTTCTTCCTGAAAAGCTTGGAGATATAGCAACATTCAATGATTGGGACTTTGCAAATACATGGGTAATCAAGACAGCTCAGTATCCTACATTCAGGAACCAATCAGCTGATGCAGATATATCAAATCTTAACATTCCTGACGGTAGCCAAGCACGTCCGTTTGAAATCACATCAGCCGCAGGATTGAAGAGCATCGGTAACGATGAGGAAAGCTTAACAAAGCATTATGTATTGAAGAATAATATTTCAATGAAGTATAATTCGGATTACATTCAAATGGATCCTATCGGTTCAGAAGATACACCGTTTACAGGTAGTCTTGACGGTAACGGATTTACAATTTCCGATTTGAAGATTACATCACAGAAGAGCGTAAACGGTCAAGATTATTCAGCTTTGTTTGCTGTAAATAACGGTACTGTTAAGAACTTGAGATTTGCGGTTGCGACAATCGGTGAAAACGGAGTTGAAAATGCATCTGTGGTAGCAGGCATTAACAACGGTACAATCGAACAAGTTGCAATTGAAACGGGCGGTAAGATTACAGCTAAGAATGCAGCCGGTTTTGCAATCGAAAACAACGGTACTATTGAAAACTCATATATTACATCAACTGCACTTGTAAGCAACAATGCTTCTGCAGGTATAGTAATAAGCAATAATGCCGGTGCAACAATCGGATATGTATTCGCTAACGCAAATCTGTCAAGCTCAATGTTTGATAAAGCATCGATTGCTATTAACAGTGACGGTACAATTACACATACACACGGTGTAATGGGTGCATTGTTTGTTAAGAATGATACATCAATCGTTACGACAAATGATAATAGCAGTATTGCTGCATCTGACCTATATGTTCAGTCAATCTTTAGCGATTGGAACTTCAATGATATATGGTATATGACATCAGGCAGCTACCCAATGCTACAAGTTACAAATAAGGCTTCGTCAGTTTCTGCACAAAGCATTGACTTGTTTGCAGACGGAGAAACGACTTGCGAACATATTGTATATATCAGAGATACTAAGAATTCGGCTAATATTTACATAAAGGCTCAGAATCCTTATTCAACAATCGCAATCAAAGGCGGTTCATATACAGGTGTATTTGAAGGTGTTATAAACGGACTTATCAATGATAAGACAATAATTCCGTTTACAATTACATCAACAAGCGGTGCAAGTCAGGAACATAATCTTGTAATTATTAAAGAACCTACTTTGGCAACCCTTGACAGCGTTGTTATTGACGGAACGACAGTTGCTCGTGTAAATAACACATACGTTGCAGAAATAGGTAAGTCAGCTGATTCTGTAAATGCAGAAATTACTCCTATATCAGGTACAGTTGAAGTACTTGACAAAGATAGAAATGTTGTTTCATATGAGAGCATGAACGGCTTGACATGGATTAATACAGCACTTCCTGCAAATGTCGGTACTACAACAACTTATACATTGAGAGTAACAAACGGTAATGCACTTTCAACAGTTGAATATCCGTTAATCTTGAAACCTGCTGAATATCATACAGGTTTGAAGTATGTACAGGTTGATCCGCTTACTCTTATAGGCAATGTTCTTGTAGGTTCGGGTTATACAGATGTTACAGATATAAATGAAAATGTTTATAACTATGTAATTACCAAGGACCTTGAATATATCAATATTAAGGCTGAAACTGTAAACTCTACTTCAAAGGTAAGCATTGCATCAGAGTATAATTCGGCTAATGTACAAGAAATCGAAAGATATAACCTTGATACATCAATTAAGGATATTTACATTCCGATTGACGTAACAACAGAAGAGAATGTTGTTGAACATTATGTACTTCACTTAACAAGAAAGAGTATTGATGATTCATTAAAGACTGTTAAGGTAACATATGGTAGCAATGTTTATACTCCGACAGCTGAAAACAGAGTAATGGATGAAGAAACAGGAGCAACTGCAGACGTATATGTAGTTAAACTTGATACTCCGGGTAATGTTCCGTTTACAAATAAGACATATGTTGATATTTTGATAGAGGCTAATGATATTTATACACTTGTAAATGCAGGCAGCCCGACGGCAACAGACCCAACATCAGCTAATTCGGATAAGTGGACAGCAACTAATGTACTTCTTGACGGCGAAGAATTAACAATCTATGAAATCAAGTCAAAAGCTGCTGACTTAGAAACAATTAAGGTATCATATCTATACATCTACAAGAAGAGTGATAATGCAAACCTTAAGACATTTACCGCAACTTACGATGACGGCGGAACAAAAACAACTGTTGAAGCCGGAGAGGATACAAACGGTGAATATCAGCTATGGATTCCGTCTGATGTTACAACAGTAGATCTTGAGGCGATAGCATCAACTCTGTTGGCAGAAGTACAGATTGACGATAATACTTCGTCATTACATAATAATGTTTATAAGAACTTTACAATAACAGGTAAGAACACTATTAATGTAATGATTAAATCTTCATTAAATACTACTGCTGAGTATAAAATTAATATCAATAGATTGAATCTTGATCTTGAAGCTGTACAGGCAGGACCTTACAGCGGCGGCAACTTGTCAAATGCTCTTTGGAACAGCACAAGAAATGCATATGTTGTTCGTCTTGATCCGCAGACTGATGATTTGCCAAGTGCAATCGCATCAGTGTTGGCTAAGGATGCTAATAACTACATCAGAATAGGTCACTTGACAAGACCTGAAAAACCTACTCAGGGAAGTATGACAGATGAACAGTATGCAGCAGCACTTGCTCAATATGAGAAAGAGGTTGCAGCATATGAAACAGCCGCAGCAAACGACTATGCAGCAACCGATGCAAGCGTTGTATGGGATGGCGGATGGCGTCAGACAAGCAACCAGTCTTATAAGATTCCTCTAATCAAAAAAGACGGTGGATTTACAGTAGTTAAGATTCAGGTTGGTGTAGCTAATAACTATAGGGCTCAAGCAGATGCAACTATTGATGAAAAGATTGGTACTGTTAAGACTTATACATTCCTAATAGGTCAGAAGTATAAGAACACTGATGCAGATATTGATATTTATATTGACGGTAACTTGCTTAAAAATCCTGAAAAGGTCGGCGATGAGATTATCTATAGATACGGTATCGTGAAGGATGCAACTGTAAAGGTTGGACTTCGCATTGATGAACATGCACCAACTCCATATGATCCGACAGTATCGGTAAATTCAGTATCTGAAAACGGAATTGTAAACAGATCTGATTATAATTATCCGACAGATGGCATGCTTACAATTCCTGTAAATACAGCAAGATCAGTATCTGAAGATACTCCTGATACAAATATTACTATTGTATCAATACCTGAAGCAGGTACAGGATATACTCATCAGTATAAGGTTGTAATCTACAGATTGTCAGAAAATACAAATGTACTTCATAACAGCAGTGACAACTCAGAAACTGTTGTAAATGAAACTACAAGATATGACGGTGAAACAAGTCCAAATGTTGTAGATTATTACAAAGTAAGCGAATCAACACTTACAGTTGATGAAAACGGTAATAAGTATTTAAGAGTATATATCAAGACAGAGTATTCAAAGGCTAAGATTACTCTAAACGGTAAAATATATACCGGAATAACAGATGATGACACTGTAATAAGTGGTTCAAATGTAGTAAACGGCGGAGATATTCATGGTATCTTGATTCCTGTAAAGGATGGCGAAAGCGTTAAGGTAATTCCGTATGTAGTAACATCAGAAGACGGCAGACATACTTCAAACAATGCATTAAACGTAACAATCCAGTCGATTAATACTAATGCCGATTATGTAACGGTTAATGGTGTAGAAGCATATGGTCCGTTCACTGAGGACGATTCGGATCTGCCGTATTATAACAGCTATATTCCTTACAGTGTATATGAAAAAGCAGTTAATAATGCCGAAAAGACATCGGTTGTTGTTCAGGCGGCTGTTCAGTCGAAGGATACAACAGCAGAACTTCTATGGGAAGATGGCGACTTTGGTTATCACGGAAATGATGCTAAATACAACATTCCGTTCAGAGTATCCCACTCATACTTGTTTGACGATGCAGATCCTGATATTCCTCATGTGGTTAAATTCAGAATTATCTCTGAAGCGGGTACAATGCAAGAATATGAATTGAGAGTTTATCTTGCAGATAACACAAACAGAGATGTTGAATATGATGCCGAAAGTGATAATTACAGTGTATGGGTTGGTCCTGCAGGAACAATTAACAGCATACCGCCTGCTAAGTACGATAAGAACACAGGCAGATACACTGTAGAAATTGAAACAGGTATAACATCTGTTGACATGAAGGTAATCGCAGATTATGAATATGCGGGCGTAGATATTTATGACCCATATACATCATCATATACAAATAACTATGAATTACATCAAAAACAAGTACAACTTTCAAATCTTGAACCTAACCAAAACTACACATTGTACTTTAGAATACGTTCACAGGATGAAATGTTGTCAGGTGTTGGTGATGGTAAGGAATACATAGTAGACCTAATCAGAAAGTCTAATAACAGAAAAATTGATCACGTATATGCATATCCTGAAGATAAAACGGGTAAGTTGTTCCAGTCAGTTGTTGAAAATATAACTGTAAACAATCCGATTATCATAAAGAATATAACATACGGTACATCAATCGTTCCTATTGAAATCGGTGCTGATTACTCAACAGCAAGAGTTGGTATGACGATAGACGGTGTAGATACTGTTTCGACAAATCAAACTCTAAAGATAAATATTCCGTTTGACAGTAATGACGATGATGTTGATGAAACAACAGGCGAACGTTCAAGAACATTCCAGATAACGGTATGGAGTTATGAAGGCGATATTGCACCTGCATACTACACACTTAAGATTATCAGAAAGATGAATAATCTAAAGCTTAAGGAAATTACACTTGACGGACGTTATGCAGAGCAAGACAGAAACGACCCTTATACATTCAGAATTGATGTAGGGGCAGATGAAACACTTGTAAATGAAATCAAAGCTACTGCTCTGAACGCCGGGGAATACGTAGAATTTGAGAATAACGGATTTGCTCTTTCAAGCAATTCATATTTGAATTATGACGTATCAACAATTCCAACATCGTCATCGGTAACGATTGATATTAAGGTTGGTTCACCTGATTTGCTGTCAGATGGTACAACTCCTGATGAGATAGCAATAACAAAGCTTATTATTACAAAGCTTTCTCCTGAAGAAATGCGTTCTGATTTGAAACTTGATATGTTTGTCAGCGATATTAAGTTAGTTGACAGCTCATATGTAAAGGCTGCAAAGCAGAGCGAAGATAAGACACTTGTAAACGGCAAATATGTTTATACATATAATTACATAAGCTATATTAATCCAACGGCAAATATGGCATATGTTAAGTCACAGACTAAGTCGGCAAGCTCAAAGATTGAATTCTTTACTGATTTTGGTAAACCTGCGATCGCGAGCGGAATGTTGGCAGTTGATACAGAGGCATCAATGTCAGGTATAGATGACATCATATTGAAAGCCAGAGTAACAGCCGGTGACGGCAGAACACAGGATTACACATTGATGATTCAGAAAGCTTCAAGTGAACTTGGTATAGACAAAGTATATGTTGACGCTACAGGCGGACTTTCTACTGAAACTCAGCAGACAACAAGAGTTACAGGTAAGGTTACAGGTTATGAAGCGGGTGTGGAACCTAATACAACGGCAATATCGTACAAAGTTGAAATGCCGATGAATACACACATTGCACAACCGTTTGTATTCGCAATAGACCCATATGCGGTAATTCAGTTCTATGAATACAGAGATGGTACATATGTACTGAGCAATAATAAACAAATTCAAGGAACTAATGTAAACTTCGCAGGTGCTACAACGGATGCCGCCACTATGGAAGACAGAAATTTATATAAGTTCAGATTTAAAGTAACATCGAGAACCAACAACGCATCTCAGGAATATGTAATCAACCTTATTAACAGCCCTGAGGGTACTCAGTTGAAAAATGTTAATATCGGTTTGAGAAACGAAGGATACAAAGATTATCCTATAGATGAATCTGAAGTAACCTTGAAGAATGCAAGTATAACAGGTCTTACAACTTACTTGGCATCAGTTCCGCAAGGACGTGATACAGCTGTAGTAAAACTTATAAGTGAGAATAAGTTTGCTAAGATATATGTAAACGGTGTTCATCAGAACAGCGCAGTAAATACATATATTGATGATGTAAAACTAAACGGTCGTGTTACGCAAGTTCCTGTAACGGTAGAATCTCCGTCAGGCGCAACACAGAACTATACGATTTACATTGTTCAGTACATCTACAACTTCGATTTGAACACAGTAGTAAATGACGAACTTACAGAAAGAATCGGCGATCCGGTTACAAATGAAGACGGTGTTATCATTTCAAACTATGAACGTCCGACAAAACTTCCGTTCTACTTGAGCGATGCAGATATGCAAATTAATATGGCAGACCCTCAAGGTCATAAATATTACGTTCAGATTGATGACGGTGAAAAGATACTTGTAGATGATACAACTAATGAGCAGACTATTAAATCAATAATTAAGCTAAAAGAAGTTAATTCGATTGTTCAGCTTCGTGTATATGACGAAGACGGATTCTTAATAACAATTAACAATATTTTAATTAAGCGTGATATGCTTGACGCAGCACTTGGAGCAATCCGTGTAAATGACAATGATGCAGTTAAGACAACTCTTGACAGCGGCAAGATTATATATGAGGCATACTCATATTCAGAAGCAGAAAATCCAACTGCTAAAGTTGATATATATGCTGTTGATAAAAACGCCGCAATTACGTTGACGGGTCTTACAGTATCGCAGACATATACATTGGGAGCAGGTAAGGGCGGTCAGCTTACTGCAAACGTAGATTTGAAGGTTGGCGACAACTACTTCTCGATTGAACTTAAGAAGTCGGACGGCAGCCCGTCAATCTATTATACATTACGTATCAAGCATATTCCGGTTGACGTATATCTTGATGATTTGTATATCACAAAGAAGGACAATTCAAATAAGATACCGTTCTATAATTCATCATTTATAAAGACGGTTACAACTTATTCGATTAAGACTGAAAATGATTTACATGAGTATGATGTATATGCAAATGCACATGAAACACATCAGAAACTACTTGACTATGCGAAGACACAAGGCTGGAATCCTAATGATTATGAAACAAGAATCAAGATTACAGACGCAGGCAGTGAGCAAATCGACGATTTGAGTAAATATATTAAGCAGTATGTCAACAGTATGAAGACAGACGGAACAACTTCGGAATACTTCAGAATACCTATTTACTTGAGAGTTCCTCACTACACAAAAACTTATTATATAGAAGTTCATGACCCGAGCGATGAAAACCGACTTGCAGATTTACAAGTTATCGGTTATGACTTGGATCCTGACTTTGATAAGGATAATTATAAGATAAATAAGCCTACAACAGATGATGAAAAGAAACAGGGTATTTATACGGTAAATGTTGAATCAGAAAAGACAAATGCAGACATTTACGCTAAGGCATATCATAATCATGACGGTGCTAAGACGATGGTTACAATTCTTGATTCAAACAAAAAACCGATGAGTAATGCATTTGTTACAATCACTCAGAATGTAAACCTTGAATACGGCGATAATGTATTCTATGTAAAGGTAACAAGTGAAACATCTAAGGAATTAGAGTATGAACTTCATATTTATCGTAAGCCGATAGACGCAAGCGTTAAGTATATCTTGGTAAATGATATGCCTGCCGCATTGCAGCCGGACGGAACGTATGTTGCATATGTAGAGTCAGGTACTAACCCTATAGTTAAGGCTATGGCAAGTGATTCAAGAGCAACAACAACATTGAAGACAAACGGTGCCGCAGATGTTTCGGCAGTTGGTTGGGTAACGTTAAATGTACCTACTGTATCAACTGCAACGGCAAATGTTGATATTAATGTTTCTTTGACAGCCGGTAATGATACAATCAGCAGAGATTATGTATTGAAGTTGATTAGTGTAACGGGTGATATTCTAAGCGTCTACATGGATGTTGACAACGGCGACTTTGTAACAGATACAACTCGTCAATATGCAAATCCTATTGCAGCTGTTTGGAACAGTGAAAATAACCGCTTTGAAATAGGTATTCCGCATAATGCGACATATACACCGATGATGAGAGTAACAACTCTTGCCGAAGGTAAGACAGTTAAGATTGGTACTCTTGCTGAACAAAATCCTGATGCGGGAACAACGAAGCAGTTTACCAATAAGACATACTTGATGAATAATCCTCAAGATATAACCGTTACTGTAAAGGATGTTGCAACAGATGTAACCAAGACATATATTGTACACGTAACAAGAATGTCAGGCGATGCAGACCTTATCGAACTTGAACCTGAAAGCGGCGTAGTGATGAAACCTACATTCGATAAGGATGTTCATAACTACGAAATCGATGTAGATACAGCTGTTACACAGGTGACATTTGATAAGATTACAGCAAGCAATAATGCTACAATCAAGCTTATGACATCTACAAGCAACGGTTCAAAGCCGGTTATCAACCATACAAGCGGAAATAGTTTTGTATTTGATAGCTTGACAGTTGGTAACAACATATTGAAGATTGAAGTAACATCTGAAGACAGAATAACAACTAAGACATATACGGTTACAATAAATCGTAAGATTCCTGATACTGACGCTACTTTGGACGACATCAGAGTCGTTATCGGCGGTAAGTATTACAGCTTAGTTCCGATGTTCGACAGAGATATTACGGATTACTACTTCATTGTTGAAGGTGAAAATATTAATGATATTAATATTGAAGCAACACCAAGCAGTGCTGCAAGCGATGTGGCTTACAAGATTGACGGCGGTTCTACCACAAAGGGAACAAGCGTGACAATCAAAGACGGTTTGACTGAGAAATCAACAACCGAAGTTGCATTCAATGTATCGGCAAGCGGCGTAGTAATGAAAGAGTATAAGATTACACTTTATAAGAATACTAATGCTAATATCAATCCAAAGCAAAACTTCTTATCAAGTATATCTCTTGCAAATCATACATTGACAATGATGAACAGCTCATCAGATGTAGATTATAACTACTATTCAAATGTAACTAATACGGAAACAGAAGAAGCAATCACAGTAATTCCGAATACAAATGTTACGGGTACAGACGGTAATATGACTGCAACATTGTATGATGTAGCCAATAATACAACCGAAACTATGTTGTCCGGTCAGCCGACGCCGGTTAAGCTTGATGCGGGTAATAACTTGTTTATTGTCAAAGTAAGCGATGGCAACGGCAACAGTCGTTACTACTCAATTACAATAAACAGAGCAATAGACAAGAATACAAGCGCATTGCTTTCATCTCTGACAGCAAGTGGTCAAAGTATGACGCCGACATTTGATAAGAATGTAACATCATATAAGATTACTGTTGCAAATGACGTTGATTCAATTAAGATTAACGCTAAATCCGAAAATACAATGTCTGCTATTTGGGTAAGAAGCGAAGCCTTAGATATTGACGTTGATGCGGTTGGTACGATAAATACCGATATTAAGCTTGTAGAGGGTAGCAATAAGATTGTTATTACGGTAACTGCTCCTAACAATACTGCAAAAGCAGGTAATAGAACATGGAATAACACTAAGAAGGTTTATGTAATTAATATTTACAGAGGCAGTGAAAATGATAATGCTGACCTAATAGATATTAAGTACACTGCAGGCGGTATACTCACTCCTATATTTGACAGTGATGAAACAAATTATCATTTGACTTATACTTATGAGCATGAAAATGTTGATTTGATACCGATTGCAAGAACTCCGGATGCTATAAAGGATATAACAGTTACATCAAGCGAAACTTCTAAGGTGATAAGCAGCGGAGATACATTCTCATTGTCACCGCTTGCTGTAGGTGAAACGGTAGTAACATTCATTGTAAGAACAGTAAACGGTACAGAAAAGACTTATACGGTTTCGGTATATCGTAATAAGTTTGAAACTCCGATACCTGAAATTACAGGTTTGGAACTAAAAGACCAACACTTTGATGACTATGCTATAACGCCTACATTCGATAAGGATGAACATTCATATTATGCAAGTGTTCCAAGTACATTTGAAAAGGCAGATATTAAGGTAACTGCTATATCAAATGACCCATCGGATGAAGATAATCTAACGATTAGAGTAAACGGCAGAGTAATATCAAGCGGTACATGGAATAATATCTTTGAACCTATTGAATACGGTGATAACATATTCACGATTGAATTATCGAATGCTCAGGAAAATAAAGAGTATTATACATTGGTAATCAATCGTCAACAACCTGACCTTGACCCTAAACTTATCGACTTGGCAGTTAAACAGAACTTTGCATTGTCACCGGCATTTGATCCGGATAAGACGGCATATGAAATTAATGTAGATGAATCAACATCATACATTAACCTTATCCCAACTGCCAATGATGCGAAGATTACTGTTAACAACCTTGAAGTTGTAAGCGGTATGGCATCAGAAAATATCGAACTTAAGAAGGGTAAGAATCAGATTAAGGTTGTTGTAACTGCAATAGATAATACAAAATCTCCTGCAGAGTTATCAATAACTAAGCGTGTATATCTTGTAAATGTATATCGTCCTGATTCGGATAACGATAATGCTCTAACAGAACTTGTTCTTAATAAGGGTACAGTCGTACCGACATTTACAAGAGATGTAAAGAACTATTATGTAACAGTTCCTTATCAGGTAAATAAGGTAACTCTTGAAACAGCTGCATTAAATCCGGGCAGTGTGATTAAAGTAAACGGCACAGAATATACAGGCGCTATGGATATAGACTTGACAGACGGAGTATATAACTCAGTTGCAATCAAGGTATATGCATCAGCTGATGATTCATTGCCTGAAGTAACATACACATTGGATATATTCAGAAAGAATATGGCAGCCGATGTTCCTGACCTAAGCAGCTTGACTGTAGACGGTAAGGACATAATTCCGGATTTCTCGGCAAGAGAGCTTAACTACTACACATATGTAGATGCATCAACAACCCGTGTAACAATAAATGCTAAGGCAGCAAGCAGTTCTGCAAACGTAAGCGGTATCGGAACATTTGCATTGAACGGTAATAAGACAGTAAGAATTATTACAGTCAGAAACGGTGCTACAATGCAGAAGTATTCTGTAACAATCTTGCGTGATACTGCAATCAACGGTATCAGCGGTACATTGAACGGAGATGCGATAACAAACAGCACTCTTGAAACAATAACAGTACCTGAAGGTACAACAACAATTCCGCTTAATATAACTTCAGCCGACAGCGATGCAATAATTACTGTAAACGGCAGAGAGATTGAAAGCGGAAAGGACATTGACTTTACAATGTCAACACAAAAGGAAAGATTCGACATTAATGTTGTAAGCGCAATAAGCGGTATTAACAAGTCGTTCGTTGTATATGCTGAAAGCGATGCAGACAAGCCTTATGAACCGTTCATCAATCATATTATGATTGATCCGACAATCAACCAGACAGGCAAGGATGCAACATTCTTCACAGCGTTTGACGAAAAAGTATTTGTTTACAGTGCCGTTAATGACGGTGCTACACCGTACTTGTTTGCTAAGAGTGATGACCCGAATGTTTACATTGAAGTAATCAATGAAACAATGAGAGATTACTCATTGCAAGAAGGTATGGGTTCATACTTGGCACAGTCTATAGGCGAAAGCGGACAGGCAACATTCACATTCCGTGCAACTAAGTTTACTGAAAGCGGATACGAGCTTATTAATGAATATGTAGTAACTGTTTATAATACAGACGCACCTATCTTAACTGATTTGTGGACAGATAATGCTACTATGAAGACTAAGTTCTCACCGATAGTAAGAAATTATGATGTTGAAATAGGTAAGGATACCGAAGCATTTACCGTACATACAAAGAATACTTATGAAAATGCACAAGTAAGTATGAGTATCGACGGTGGAGCTTATGTAGACGGTGACGTAAGAACATTTGATAAACTTCCTCTTGATACTAAGAACTTTACCGTAACGGTTAAGATAACAGTTGACGAAAAAGACGGAATTTATGTTCTGAATGTAACTCGTCTTGATAAGTTAATTCCTGAGGCATTCCTTGAAAACATTGAACTTGAGGATGAAACAGCTGCAGGCGACGGATTATATGAAATGACTCCTGCATTTGAAGAAAAAGATGCTGAATATTCTGCTAAGGTTAATTACACAGACAATACAATTACATTGACTGTAACAGCTAAAGATCCGGCAAATGATAAACTTGCCGTTACTACAAGCGACGGTAAGGTTACAACGGTAACAAGCGGCACAGCCACTGAAATTACATTGCCGTCAAGCTTCCTTGACAGTGAACATTCAACAGAAACTGTAACGGTAACTGTTGAAAATAAGGACGGTAAGATTGGTAAGTACGAATTGAAGATTACTCGCGATGACAGAGCAAACGGAGATGCAAGACTTGCAAGTCTGACAACCGATAAGTTCGATTTGTCAAAGGTATTTAACCCTGAAATCTTTAGTTATGTTGTTAATATCTCACCTTATGATGAAGATATTACGGTAACAGCAGAAGCTAAAAACCCAACTGACAGTATAGTATTTACTCATAAGGGTAAAAATTCGGCAGAATCAATCGGCAGTGCAAGTGAGAAATTTGAGCTTGACGCGGGCGAAGCTGTAGATTATGTATTCGTAACAGTAGCTGAAACTCCATACACTTATGTAATTAAGATTGTAAGAGAGAACACAGCTTACCTAAGCAACATTATCGTAACAGATACAGTTGATGGAGACGGATACGAAGAACTAAATCCTAAGTTCGATGCAAGTGTAATAAGCTACGATGTTCTTGTAGATCCGCTTGCAACAGAAATCGAATTTACGATTAAGACTACAGAATATAATCCAATCCTAAATATGAGCATTGAAGGCACGCAGGTAGCAAGTAAGTCGGCATCAGAATTAACACATATGTTTGACCTTGCACTTAACCAAAAGTCGTTTACAATCGACTTTGAGATTGTAAGTCAGGTAAGCTCTACGGTAACTAACGGCGGTAAGTATCGTGTAACTGTTACAAGAGATACTGCCGAAACAGTTCCAGAACTTCAAACTTACATAACAGGCAGAGTTCATTCGGTTGCTCAAGGTGACGATACTGCAGAAATAAGAATGTATGACAGCAGCAATAATCTTGTTTCGGTAGATGCAGCAGGAAATACGGTTTACCAAGTTGGTCTGAACGGCAACTTTGAAATCTCGCTTCCTGATGCAGATACATATCATATTGTAATAAGCAGAACAGGTTATTTGGATTATGAAATCACCAACATTGTTTCAACCGAAACTTTTGTGAAAGCTAAATATGACTTTGGTATGATTAGAATTACACCGGGTAACGTTACAGATTATGATGTAAGTGACGGCGTCATAGATTATGTTGATATTAACTTAGTAAATGTATTCCTATATAACATTATTATGGATGACTATACAGGACAAATTATTAAGGATTCGATAACAACAACTGAAGACGGAACCGAGGATGAAACTAAGGATACTGATAAGAAAGACGATTCGAGTGATAATCCTGAACCTCCGGATAACGGAGCAACGGATAATCCGTCAACGCCATCAACTCCGGATAACGGAGCAACGGATAATCCGTCAACGCCGTCAACTCCTGACAGCGGAACAACAGATAATCCGTCAACGCCGTCAACTCCTGACAGCGGAACAACGGATAACCCTGAAACTCCGAGTGAAACACCGGATACACCATCAACTCCAAGTGATGGAACAAACAGTGGTGACAGTAAGGATGACAGTACAACGACTGATACACCTAATAAGGGTGAAACGGGCGATAATACATCATCAGATACTGAAACGGGAGATAAATCCGATAATACAGAAACACCGTCAGATGGTAATACATCAAGTGATAATACATCAAATGGTGATACATCATCAGACAGCAAGTCAGATAACACAACAGACAGTGCGACATCAGACAGCAAGTCGGACAGCACAACAGACAGTGTGACATCAGACAGTAAGTCGGATAGTAAATCAGACAGTGCTAAGAGTTCAGAATCATCATATTCTGTTTCAACGGCAGTAGCAGGTGTATCTGCTTATACAGAAATCCAATATGGTGATGGCACTAATACAGCCGGCGCTTATTACGAAGCAAATGGCAAGAAGATAATTTCTTGGATTAACTTTGAGGGCGGACGTGTTGAAAGAGCTGATTGTGATTTTGACGGTGACGGCTCAATCACAACAAAAGACCTTCTGTATGCAGGTATGTATTTTGGAAAGAAGACTCCTGTATTGGATAACCAAGGTCCCGACAAAGTCAAAATAAAAGCATATTAATTAGCTTTAAGGAATCGACAGATTTAATTCTGTCGATTCTTTTTTTGTTTTATACATTTTATGTAATTTTATTAAACAGTAATAATTGTAACATTCACACAATATACGATAATGAACTGTAAAGAATAAACGGTGTTTTTCTTGAATAGAAATGTTGACTTTTGGTATAAGTTGGTGTACAATTAAAGTATAGAATTATTCATAATAGGGATAATTGTAGCAGGGGGGGAGAGCATGCATATTGGGAAAAAGAAAATCACAATAAGCGCACTTATTGTGGTTGTTTTTGTATCTGTTATTGTTTGGGCTGCAACATCTTACCCAAATGCAGCTATATCATTCAGTGGCATAAAAATGGTGGCTAACGGTTCAACAACTCAAGGCTTCGTTGATATATCTCTGAAAAATATTGATTCAACTGCAATATCTTATTGTATTGAATATGATAAAAATTACATAGAGCTTTCGGATGTGGCGACGAATACACCGATTAAAAACCCTACAACTTCTTCGGGAAGCGTCGGATATTCATATGATATTGCTCATGATTATTTTGAACAAAATACTGATGATTTTCCAATCGGAAGCTTTGGCGACTTTAAATTACCGTCTATGATTGGTGTAAGTATGCCGATTATTGGTGTTGCAGATGCCGACAACGGCAGAGCAATAATGAACTTCTTACCGCAAGAAGGTACAACTTCTAAATACATAACTGCGGTAAAAGGGCGTGACGAACATCTTATTCTTGCAAACGGTAAAAATTTAAAACTCGGACGATTGAGCTTTTATATAAAAGACCCTGCAAAGTTTGCAAAGCTTTCAAAAAGCGAACTTAAGGATGTTATTAAAATTGTACCGTTTTCGACAATGATTACAGTGCAGGACGATACTATTACAGATGATGACGGTGTTCATATAGGTTATATCGACAGCAGTGACGGAGATGTCAAATGGTACTCAAGAGCCGATAAAAATGTTGAGTGTAATTTTGAGATTGAAGCGGCACTTTCAAATGTTAAGGCATTGAATGAGGAGCTGACAGTTACTTCTTATGACATCTATAAGAATGGTACGATAGATGATTTACTTGATTTCATAAATGATAAAATGTCGATTATATCACTCCAATATGCAGACGGTTCCGAAAGACCGGCAGTGTTTAAGTGGGATAAGACGACAAGCAATCTAAGCTCGATTTCGTGGAATCCAAAAGAAGGTGACTATACGGTTGTTCAAAAATACAATGATGATTTTGATATAACCGTTACAATACATGTGATGCCGATTAATTTGATTGGTTTCACGGCAGAAAATGAGAATTTGACGTATTGGACCGGTGCGGCGGATTATCCTGCAACAATAGACGATTTGAAACTTGCACCAAAAGCAAAACCGATACTTGATAAATATATTCCAAACGGCGGAGTACCGGAGTTTAATATCGGATGGTACCAGCTTAGCACTGAAACATCGCAGCTGCTTGATATACCTGACGATATCAAAAACAAAGTGGTAGGTAAATATACAATTTTGGGACACATTGCGGATATAAACAAAATATCGATTAATTATCCGTGGCTTACAGTAAAGGACAGCTCTGATGTCAACTTTATAAGAAATGTTGTTGATAACGAGAGTGAGCTTCCAAAAGAGTTGGAGGTTGTAAGTGCTGTCACGGCTGATGACGGTACTTTGACAATAACAGTTAAAAATAAAGATGGGAACACAATTCCTGTAGGTACAACATTTGATGTGAGAATGCCGGGCGGAGAACTTATTGATTCTTCAATGTCGGGTTATAATGCTGTTGTAAATGATGACGGAACGGCAACAATTACTGTAAAGGCTGATATTGCAATAGATTCTGAAAAGAAACTTGCACAGATTATAAACCTTGGAAGTAAAGCCGGTAAGTTTGAAATATCATCAACGGAACCGGGAAAAAATCCGGGCCCATATACTGAATTCAGTACAAATCCGAGAAAAAATATTTATTTAGACAGCTATACTTTTGATTATTCGGATTTGCAATCGGCAATGTTTCCTATTAAAGCGGGTGTGAGTTTGCCGACAACTGTAACGCTTCCTGTACTTTCTGATTTTGTTGGAACAACATATGATGGATACGACGGTACGGAAATAGGTAAGCTTTCGACCTTCACAGTTGATTCGTGGGATGTTATTGACGGAGACCCTACATTGGTTGGCAGTGTTGTAACTGTAAGGGGTACGCTTTCAACAACGTCATATACAAACTACGGAAATGTTGTAAATGAGAATAATAACACAGTTGAGATTAAGTATTTGGTTGTCAACGGTGATGATAGAGATGAAATTGATGTAATACCTGATTTTACATATGACAAAAAACAAGTTGGGTATGATTATAACGATTTGCAAACAAATTCATTTACTGTTAAAAATATAGGCTCAACCGATATATACGGCTTGACAGCTGCTATTTCTTTGAGTAAAGATGGGAATAAAGAAGCATTTACCATCAGCAAAAAGTTGCCTCAGATTTTACAAAAAGGTGAAAGCGTAGACTTTGATATAACAACTAATATAGGTCTTGATGTAGGAACTTATGAATGTACAGTTTCTGTTATATCAAATGATGGAGTCCTTCGAACGTTTAAAATCTCTTTTGAAGTTACGGAAGCTCCTACATATAAAATAGAGCTTGTTTCTGATAATGTAAATTATGGTAAAGCAGAAACGGACTCGGGATTATATACTGCAAGTGAAGGTGAAGCTGTTTCAATAACAGCAACTCCCGAAGAAGATTGCGTTTTCGCCGGATGGACATGTGAAACCGGTAATGTGACATTCGCAGACAGCACATTGGCTAATACGACATTTGAAATGCCGGCAGAAAATGTTAAAATAACGGCTCACTTTAAAGAGTCGCTTGGAGCTAAACTCAGAGCGACAGAACTTATGATTAAAGATACAAATGACAATGATCAGGATTTGCATGATCAGAATTGGAAAATTGTAAAGTTTGACCCTGTAAAACGTGAGTATTATGTTGCAGTGCCAAATAGTGTTGACAAAGTAAAGCTTTGGTTCAAACTTAGAGATGAAGCAAAAAATGCGACGCTGTCTCTTTCGCGTGAACATAATTCTGTAACTGATACATTGACCACGCCAACGGAGGATGCAACGGATAATTATTATAAGTCAGAGGATATAGAGCTTGATGTCAGCCCTGTTGATAACCTGCTTACATTGACGATGACATATGATGATCCTAATGACGATCCTGATGAAGGCGAAGTTACAAGGTCGTATAAGATTCACGTTTACAGAAAAATAGAAGAGTCCAAATTGATGAAATTTAATTATGGTAACTCGCCGTATGGCTTGATTATGCGTGATACGGCAATAACGGATAAGGCGACGGCTAAAAATGAATTTGACAAAAATGATTATACATTTACTGCAGGATATACGCCGGCAGGTGCAACGGTGGGTGTAAATTATTGCGGTGAAGCTTGGACGTCGGGTGTGAATTATGATTTGGATGATACAGCATTGTTTGTTTTGAATTCGGGAACTTTTACAGACCCGGGATATGAAAGCGTTATTAATTCGATTGGCGGAGCGGTAACCGATGTCACCAAAAAGATAACGGTTAATGTTTTAACGGAAACAAATGCGGCATATCAAGATGGCGGTTCTACGGATTATTCATCTGTCAATGCACAGACAATTAATCTGCCGTCGAGCGGTACAATATCCGAATTAAATGCGGAACGAATCCGACCTGATAAATATGAACTTGTTTATTCATTCGCAGATTTTGACGGTTCAATCGTTTCAATAAAAAGACCGTTAATCTTGCTTAATACTCTTGGAGATGTCAATAATGATAAACAAGCAGATACAAAAGATGTTTCAAGAATAAGAAGCAGATTCAGCGCAGATTTAGCTAACAACACAAATGTTACAGGTTATGATGTTGGCGGATTGCTAAATAGATATCGTATCTGCGATGTAAATAAAGATAGAGCGGTGAATTTGATAGATGCAAATAATATACGTGCTAAAGAAATAATTCAGTTCTATACTAATGATGGAGGTGGTGCGTAATGAATAAGATTCTCAAAAGCTTAGTGTCAGGATTTACGTCACTATCTATGTGTGCTGTATGTATGATTAGTATTTCTGCTACTGCGGATGAATACGAAAATATAGAAACACAGGCAACAAACAGAACTTTGTCTGTAGATTTTATGGGCAGAGGTTCTACACCAAATGATGCAAGCCCCGGTAAAGCAGGATTTAGCAAAGATGATGTAAACTTAACCAATCCACTTGAATTTTGGGTAGGTATCGGCGTTGAAAATGTAAACGATTTACCGTTGTTTACCGACGGTGTTTATTCGTTAGATGTAGCGTTTGAATATGATCCGAATTACGTAAAGCCGTATTGGGATAAAACAACTGCATCTTCAACTGCAGAACAAAGTTGGAATGATGAGCTGGTAAAGGGAAACCTGAGCTCAACAGGTGACAGCAGTGCTTGGTGGAATGATACACAATATGAGATTACATCTGTTCGTGAATGTGATATAGATACTGCGTTAAATGATAGAGAAAATAGCACAGAAGCTGCTCAACGTGCTTTAGATGGCTGGAAAATGTGCTATGTGGGTGTGGTATTTAAAGGGGACTCGCTGTTAAGATTTAAAGACTTGGCAAGTAATTCAAAGCAGTATTTGCTGAAATTGCCTTTCGTTCTTTTGAGTGCTCCCGATGAAACTGCGGCAGACCAGAATCCTACTGTATTGAGTATGGTTCGAGGCGGAGATACGTTTGCTATCGGTTCCGGTAGTGACGGTACAAATCCTTATGCATCATGGTTTGCTACGACACATCCGGCTCCGGATGATACTAACCTTAAAAATTTATTTGATTTCAGCGGCGATATAAGTCTGTTTGGAACAAATGATGCAATAGATAATATAGTTGCGGTAAAACCGGGAGAAACTCCGTCAGATCCGGGAGCGACTCCGTCACCGGATACAACTTATTATTTATCATCGGACAAGACTTTACAAGAAGATAAGTTTAAAGCGGAAACTAAAACGTATTATGTAAGTGTTCCTAATGAAACGGAACAAATCAGAATGGACGTAAGTTCATCCGAAAAACCGACTGTAACTGTTAATTCGGCAAGCGTCAACGTGACAGCATCAGACGCTAAAAAGTATTCGTCAGATTTATTTGATCTTGCTGAATTGGACAAGACTGTGAACGACGGATATAATAATACTGTTACAATTACAGCCGGAGGTACAACATATACGGTATATATCCGTAGATTGCTGAAACCGAAGATTATCTTAAATCCTGGTAATTCGCCATATGGCTTGATTCAGCAAGATGATGTAAATTTCCCTACACAAACAGATAAAGACGAGGCAAAAAAAGCTTTTAATGATTCACATACAACAAATAAAAAGTTTGCTGCAGGAAAAATTCCTACAGGAGGTCAGACAACGATTGCATATACTACTGTTGCATGGGAAGATTATGATACTAATTACGATATGGTTGATGAGACTATGTTTGTTTATGAGGCTTCATCTTTTCATGATGTGGGAGTGAAAGTGTTTGATGAACTTGGTGATGAAGTTAATGATGCGACAATTAATGAGCAATTCACCGCAAAGGTCATGGCGAAAACCGGAGTTCCTTCATATTCAACTACTGAAACAAAGGATCAAATATTTGCTCCAACAGCTGGGGTGTTTGATTTGTCCGGTAAAATTATACGCCCTGATGTATATTTTATAGAATATGAATATAATTATATTGATTTAACTACAAAAACTAATAAAACTATTAAAGCTAAAAGACCAATATGCGTTTTGTCGGAACGAGGAGATGTTTCTTTAACGACATTGCCTTTGTTGAATGCCAATGACGCATCAGAGTTGAAAAATAAATGGACAACTATTGGATCTAAGAATTCTCTTTTTGCTTTTAGAGTCGCAGATGTGAATATGACGACTGTTCCGTTGTTGAACGTCAATGATGCATCTGAATTGGCACGAAAGTGGGCAAGTGGATTCCAAGAGTTTTATACAACATTAAAATAATAAGGAGGAAAAAAATGAAAAGTAACAAATTTATTTCTGTTATATTATCGTTGGCTATGCTAATGTCGATATGTGGAATTCAACCTATAGCATCTGCTTATGATGATACAACAACAGGAATGTCAACCCAAAGAGCTGACGTGTCATATGTTTACTTGGGAAAGTCTACACCTATAAATGAAACAACCAAGTTAGGTGATTTCCCTGGACAGACCCCTAAAGACATAGATACGAATTTGGATGTTGGCGAGGTCGTATGGATAGGCGTACAAATGTCCAATATGACAAGAGTAAAGGACTTACTTGACAGAAATTCAAGCGATAATAATAGCGGTGGTTTGGGAACATTATGTTTAGGTATGGCATATGATTCTGAATATTTAAAACCGGTTGGTAATGCAAGTTCGTTGTTTAATACAAGTAAGATAAGAAGCAATTATCCAACAGACGCGGAGTATGGTGCATATTATTCAATGACGATGAATTCTGATTTGGTATGGTCAGAAAGAGGCTCAGAAGAAAATTTGTTGGATAATAAAAGCACAACAAATGATGTAATAGTACAAGTTCGTATTAACGATCAAAGTGATGCTGTTGCCAATGACGTTGATGAAGGAAGAGGACTTGAAAGAATGTTTGAGGCTGTATCAAATGATGATCCAGTAGTTGTAGCAGCCTTTGCATTCAAAATCTTAAAAAAACCAACTAACGGTTTAAAAGTACTTCAAGCACATTTGGCAGGTGAAAGATTCACTATTGGTGTTGGTTATGATGGTGCATCACCTACAACACAGTGGGTAAACGATAGAACATCAGACGCATCATCTAACTTAAAGAACTATTTTGATTTGACGAATGCAAATGGTGGTGTTATAGATATTTTCCCTAAAACATGTTCAGTTAATTTCTATAATGATGATACATTAACTGCTCCGGCAGTTAAGACTGTGTCGGTTGCTCAGGGTAATACTATATCGACAGATGATATTCCTACAGATGCAGATTTTTCACCGTCAACAGGAATGTATTTTAAAGAATTGAGATATACAACATCAACAACAGCAAATCCTACATCGGATCCTGTATTTGATTCAAATACAACGGTTACAGATGATATCAATGTGTATGCGGTATATGAAGCAGGTCACACGGTTACATTCAACAGTAACTATCCATCAGGTACACAGACAACCAAGGATGTTACAGTATCACCAAAAGTCGGTGCAACGATTGCTGAAACGCAAAAACCAACAGTTGGTACATCAAGTGATGACTTTGAAATACCTGCTGGTTACACGTTTGGAGGCTGGTTTACACAAGCAAACGGTGGCGATGAAATCGTATTTGATGATGGTACAAATACTTCATCTGCAACTGACGTTTCTTCAATCACCGATGTTTATGCTCATTGGGTACAGAATGTAACAGTAACATTCCATGAGAATTATGGACAAACAGAAAACACAACAAACAAAATAATTAGTGCCGGTTCAAGTTTGAAATCAAGTGATATTCCGACATTTACAAGAGCAGATTATGTATTTAAAGAATGGAATACAAAAGCAGACGGCTCAGGCACTACATACTCAAATACACAATTACAGGCAGAAACAATTTCAAGCAATACTGACTATTATGCAATGTGGACACCGGAGAATCCGGAAAATGCAGTAACATTGACATTTAGTCCTACAGGATGTGACGCACAAGTAACACCTGCATCTATGACGGTTGTCAGAGGTGATACAATTTACGCATATCAGATGCCTACTCCGACAAAGACGTCAGCAACAGGTGATGCATACACATTTAACGGTTGGTACGGAGCGGCTTCAGAATCCGATACTACTGATAAAGCACCATTTACTTTAACAGATAATAAAACGGTGTATGCACATTGGACATATGCAGGCAGAGATCAGGTAACTGTAACATTTGATTATGACAATGCAACATCACCTACTGCTCCGACAACTATAACTGTCGGTAAAGGTGATTCGATTGGCGATGCAATGCCAACAACACCGGTGAAAACAAATTATAGTTTTGATAAGTGGGTAAATACAGCCGATAATTCAGATTTTGATAAGACAACAACAGTAAATTCAAATATAACGGTAAAGGCAACATATAAATCTGATATTACTGTAAACTTTAACATTAACGACGGAACAACTCAGGCAACACCATTTGCTACAGACAAAGGTGCACCTTCAAAATCTTATACAGCACCTTCAGCCCCTACAAGAGCAAATTATACATTTGTAGGATGGAATACAAAGGCAAACGGTTCAGGTAAATTCATTACTGCAGCTGATTACGCTACATTAAATGATGTTTCAACAGCTGCCGGTGGAACAAATCCGGTAGAATTGTATGCATACTGGGCAGATGCTCCTGTAACACCGGGTAAATTACCAGGTAATGAAACACCTAATGATAATGGTGTAAAAGTTACATTTGACAGTAATGCATCAGGAAGTGCTTCATCAACAGTAACGGATGCAAATCCGAAGTATGTATATCCGCATCTTGGAGATGCTCTTGGTACATTGATGCCGGAAGCTCCTACAAGAACAAATTATAAGTTTGTAGGATGGAATACAAAAGCAGATGGCTCAGGTACAACATTTACAGATGCAACAGCAATAACAACAACACTTGACGGTGTAACGGCTAATGGAAGCAAATACAACTTGGTTGTATATGCACAGTGGGATATTGCTGATAATGTTGATGCTAATGATAAAGTAACAATAACATTTAATGATAACAAAGACGGCAACGGTGGTACAAACGTTAAGACAGTAACAATTTTCAAGGGTGACTCTCTTGGCTATGATGTAACAGCACCGACAAACAAAGGTTATACGTTTGATAACTGGTATGAAGGTACAGTAACAGGCGGTTCATTGTCAATGACAACTACGGCATTTGACAAGACAAAGCCAATAAACAGTAATACTGATTATTATGCAAAATGGCTGTCGGATATTACAATCAGATATGATGTAAATGGTGGTGTAGGTACATATAATGACGTTGTGGGTGCGCCTACAGCAAACTATACAGATCCTGCACAGAATCCTACAAAAACAAATTATGTATTTATAGGATGGAATACTAAACCTAACGGAGCAGGTAATTTTGTTACTTCAGCAAAATATCCTACATTGAATGATGTTTCTCTTGCGGCACAAGGCAGTGAGGCATCCGCTCCTACAACAGTAACATTATACGCATATTGGGCAGCTGCAAATGTAAATCCGGGAGAAAATGTTATTCCGGATGATATTCCTAAGAACAATGGTGTAAAGGTTACATTTGACAGTAATGTTACAGGAAACAAAACAAATGCAGCAGTGACAGATGCAAATCCAAAGTATGTATATCCATATCTTGGTGATGCACTTGGCAATATGATGCCAAATGAACCAACAAGAACACATTATGTGTTCAAAGGTTGGAACACAAAAGCTGATGGCAGCGGTGTAACTGTTGATTCGACAACAAAAATAGACCAAGCGACACTTAAGGATGCACTAAAGGAAATTGCAGGTACAAAGACTGCATATGAAACAACATTGTATGCACAATGGGATATAGATCCTTCAGTTCCGACATCTGACAAAGTTAATGTTACATTTAACAAGAACTTGGATCTTAAGGGTAATGACACATCTCCTCGTGTAGTTACTCTATACAAAGGTGATTCAATCGGATACGATATAACAGAACCAACAAACGGTACATTTGAATTTGACGGCTGGAAGACAGCGGTTGACGGTACCGGTACTAAGTTTAATAAGGATACAAAAATAAACACTGATACAACTTATTATGCAACATGGTTTAAGTATTTGAAGATTGAGCTTGTAAATGCAAATGCTGAATATACAGGACAAGTTCTTTCACCTAAGTACAATATTTATCAAATTAAATATGATGATGCAAGCAAAACTACATATACAAAAGTAGCGGACAGCGATATTGCAAAAAATGAAACGCTTCCGGCAGGCTTTACTGCAACTGTAACAGATAAGAATAATATTGCAACAACAATTCAAAATGTCGGTGTTTATACAATAGCAATTTCTATTGATAATGCCGGAACTTATGCAAACGGTTATAAAATCGGTGTACAGGATTCAACATTTGAAGTAACATCAGCAAAACTTACAGTAAATGTAGATCCTGATACTCAAAAACAAAAAGCGGGTTCATCTCGTAAGGACCCTGTTGTCACTGTAGTTGATGCTTCAGGCAATGCAGTCGGAAAAAGCGAATATGACATTAAGTATTACACATGGACCGACGCAGGTGCTACTCCTGACGGAAATATTCAGAAGAGTGAATTAAGTGAAGTTACTGACATTACAAAGGTTGGTAAGTATGTAGTTGCTGTTGAATTAAAAGCTAATTCAAACTATGTTATTGATTCGGTTAAGTCAACAACAACAGAAGCGGTATTACTTTATGATGGTAAGACAACAGGCTATGCTGAATATACAGATGCCAAAGTTGGCGGAAACATTGTTTATGAAGTACTTGCAAATGACCCTTCGATTAAAGAAATAAAAGCTAATTCTGTCAAGGGTTCAACAGTTGATTCAACTGCATTACCGTTTAAGGATAGCAAGTATGAGAATGATGTAGCATTTGATAATGCGGAAACTCCTGCAATTAAGGATTATTATGTAAGAGTTCCGGATGTTGATGCTGATAGCATTCAGTTTAATGTAACACTTACAAATCCTGATACTACAACAATAACAGCATCAGACGGTACAACTCTTACACCTACAAAGAATGGTGACGGTACATACACAATTAAGGCTCCTCTTACAAATAAGGGACAAACTGAAAATACTATCACTATTACAACAAAAGCAGGTACAGATAATGATGCACCGACTCTAACATATACATTCCATGTTCAACAACTTGTTGAAGCTAAAGTTGAATTAAATCCGGGTAATTCACCATATGGATTGATTCAAAGAATGGCTACAGATGTTACAGATCCATGGACTGCAACAAAAATTCAACAGGCAAAAGATGCATTTAATAATTCAGATGAAACAAACAAAACATATGGTGCCGGTCTTGTACCGACAAATGGTCAAACCACATTGAAATATACTGCATCAGCATGGGAAGGTCAAACTAAAAACTATGATACGGATGTAGATGCGATATTTGTATATGAAGCAGCACAATTTACCGATCCGGGTCTTGTTGTGTATGATCAGACGGGTGCTCAGATAGCATCTCCAAATGTAACAAAATCTTTGACACTAAGAAAGATTTCTACAGGTGTGCCAAAGTATACTGCTGATGAAGGAACAATGGTAAATGTGTCAGAGAAGTTAATTGACGGTGTAAATAAATATGATTTGTCAGGAGCTATTTATAGACCTGATGTATATGAGTTAAAGTATGATATTACATATACAGATTTGACTGATGGATCAACAAAACATTTAAATATTATTAGACCGGTAATTGTCTTATCAAAACATGGAGATGTATCTTTAACAACATTGCCATTATTGAATGCTAATGATGCTTCTGACTTAAAGAACAACTGGACAACTTTAATATCAAGAAGTAATTTGTTTGCATTCAGAACAGCGGATGTTAATATAACAACAGTTCCTTTGATCAACAGTAATGATGCTTCAGATTTGAAGAATAAATGGACAAAGGGTTTTGATGAATTCTATACAACACTGGACTAATAAATAGGAGGATAATATGAAATTAAAAAGATTTTTATCAATTTTGATAACAATTCAGATGATTATAGCTACTGTAGTTATACCCAACAGTGCATATGCGTATGATACGTCTAATGCAGGAGCTGTATCATCTTCAAGAGCAAATATGTCTTATGTATATTTGGGTAAATCAGCTAAAGCAACAAAAGGTAATTACCCTGGTGATACAGAAGCAAAACCTTCAGACATTACAGTAGGAAGCTATATTTGGGTAGGTGTACAATTATCTAATCTATCTAAAGTTGCTGATATAATAAAGCCGGAAAAGAAAGGTACAGCGGAAGGCGGTCTTAACATTTTCGTTGCAAGTATGACTTATGATGCTGATATATTAGAACCGGTCACACAAGCAGCTAATATTTTTAACAATACAGTAAGAAAGAATTATCCTGTAAATAGAATATTAAATGATGATGAAGAAGAGGTAGATGACAGTACATTGTATGCTGCAACTGTTATGCCGAATTTGAACGTTAGCGGCAGTGCACAAGGTGGAGAACCATCAAAATTGCCATCAACTGCTAACTTGAAAGACGTTGTTATGCAGATTAGTTTGAACGATCAATCTAATCCATATGCACAATTAGGTACTTCTGCAACAAGAATGTTCCAGACTAATACTACATTAAGTGATGATCCTGTGATGGTAGCTACATTTGCATTTAAAGTAAAAGCTATACCGGCAGACGGTACAAAAGTTTTGCAAGGTAATTTAACAGGTGATAGATTTACACTTAATTTTGGCGACCCTTCTGTCGCTGAAGGATATATGTGGGTTAACGACCAGACAAGCGATCCAAACATAAACTTAAAGAATTACTTTAATATCACAAATGCTGCAGGAACAGCCGCATCAGATGCAGTTGTAGATATATTCCCAGCTGGTGCTGCAAAAAAGACAGGTATTTCTGTTAAGTCAGGTACAATGGCATCAACTCAATTTGTAGGTGATGTATTTAAACCGGGTGTGAATTTGCAATTCGATTATAACGATGGTTCACACACAGACCTTGGTACAAGTGATACTGTTACATATAAGTATGGTGCAGCAGGTATTACAGCAGCAGACAATGCAGGCTTGACTGATATTTCTGCAAAACTAACAACTGATGTAAACGGTAAGCACATATATGCAATCGTTGGTAACTTTATATGCGACCTTGGTGCATTAACAGTTAGTGAAATTAAGACTACAAAGATTACAGTAAGCGGTGCTCCGACAACTGCTTATGACGGTACAGCAATCGACTTCAAGAATTTGGTTGCTAAGATTGAAAAGAACAATGGTACATCAGTTACTGATCTTAAATTCACAGACTATGAAAATGTCAGTAATGGCTTGGCAATTTACAAATCTAATGCTGCTGGTACCGTTAATGATCAGGTAACAGTTGCTGACAAATATGCTCACGGCGACAACTACTTTGTAGTAGCACTTAAGTCTGATACAACAGTTAAGAGTGCACCATTTAAAGTAACATCAGATTATGATGATATTACAATTTCAGCATCAACAAACAATGCTGCTAAGACATCATACAACAAAGATGATAACTTCGACCCAACAGGTATCGTTGTAAAAGCTAAGAAAGCATCAGAAACAACAGGTGCTGATGTAGCATATGATAACTTTGACAGCAATTACAAAGTTGTAATTGCAACAAGCGAAACAGAAGCTAAGACAGCAACAGCTGTAACAGCAAGCACAAAGATTACAGAAGCTATGCTTGATGGTAATCACAAGGTTTACGTTGTTTACACAAATGCAGGTAGCAATACACAATCTGTAGTTTCAGTTGCTACACTTGGTGCAAAGAAGATTAAGAGTGCAACAATTAGCGGTGGAAAGACAGCTTATACATATGGCGATAAGCTTAAGACAGATGACCTTGAGTTGAATGTTACATATGATGATAACTCAACAGGCAAAATCTCATATGCTGATTTGGCAGCAGCCGGTATTACAGTTAAAATCGGTGAAACAGTAGTTAATGCTGACACTGTTATCACACTTGATATGAAAGATAAGACAGTTGACTTTATCTATGACGGTAAAACACTTACTTCATCAGCTAAGATTACTGTAGCTGCAAAGACAGTTTACTACACAGTATCAGACGCAACAATTACAAAGGTATATGATGGCGGATTAACTATTCCTGCAGATCAAACACTACCTACAATTTCAATTAAGGATTCAGCTACAGCATTTGTAGGTACTGACTCATACACAGTTACAGGTACATTTGCATATACAGATAAAAATGTAGGCACAGATAAGAAGATTAAACTAACAACTACACTACCGGAAACAAACGGTAAGTACACATTTGCACCGGATACAGATAAGATTAATGCTGACGGTACACTTAAGACAGCTGCAACAATTACAGCAAAGGCTCTTACAGTTAATGCTGATGCTATAAAAGTTCCTGCAGTTAAGGCTAACCCTAATGCTACAGCTGATGTAACTGCTGATAGCTCATTGGTACTAACTAAGAATAATTCATCTATAGTTGATGGAGATAACGTAACACTTCCATTTACATATAAATATGTAGCTAATGATGTAAAGACACCGGGTACTCCTGATGTAACAGTTACAGAAAAGGCTCTTACAGGTACAGATGCAGCTAACTATTCATTCACTCCTGCAACAGTAACTGTTAAGGGTAGCGTAACTCAAGACGCTATGTCAGATATCGAAATTTCAGGTCCTACAAAGGTAACATACACATATCCTGAGTTGACACCTGACTTTGGCGGTTTGGTAGTTAATGCAGTATATGGTACAGGTACTTCGGCAACAAAGGCTCCTGTTACAAACTACAAGCTATTGGATAAAGACGGTAACGAATTTGATAAGACTGCAAAGCTTCCTTATGGAGATACAACAATAACAGTATCATACACAGAAGGCTCAGTAACAAAGACTAAGACAATTACTCTAACAGCAAAGAAAAAACCAATCAAACTTTCAGACATCATATTCAAACCTGAAAGTAAATCATATGACGGCACAACAACTGCAACAGGTACAGCAACTGTTAAGGACGGTGTAACTGTGGCAGGCGATACAGTTAATATTTCTGCTAAGTGGGAATTTGACGGTAAAGATGTCGGAACAAACACAATCAAAGTATCAGATATTAAGGCTGATAATGAAAACTATGAAATTGTTGGTGAAGATAACCTACCTGTAAGCTCAACAACAATTAACAACTCAACAGCTGTAATTAAGCCGGCAACTCCGGAAAATGTAACAGCTAAAGCTGATAAGAAGACAAACAATATCGTTCTAAGCGGTACAACAGCCGACTTTGAATATTCAACAGACAATGGTGCAACATGGGTTAAGGCAGCAGCAGGTACAACAACAATCGAAAATGCAGTAAGAAATAAAGAATACACAATACTTGTAAGAACAGCTGCTACAACTTCAGCACCTGCTTCAGATGCTGCTACAGTAAAAGCTACAACTTATAAATACTTAGTAAATATTTATAAGAATGGTGCAGCAGCCGGCTCAGAACCTGAATATAAGGTTTATACAAATGATGAAGAAATTAATGCAGTTAAGGATGACACTACATTCGGTAAGTTCAATTCTAATGTTCTTCAATACACACCTTCAAGATTCAGAGCATACTTCACAGATTCAGCTTGCACAACATCAGCAGATGTAGCTAACTTGCCAAAGGACAGCAACGACAATATCAATCTTTACTACACCGCTAAGAAGAGCAGCGGCGGCGGTGGCGGCGGCGGAAGCAGCGTATCAATTAAACTTGATAAGGATACTGTTTCCGGTGTTGTAGGTGATAAGATTAAAGTTACAGCTACTGTAACAGGCTCAACAGCTAAACCAACATGGACATCATCAAATGAAGATGTAGCAACTGTTGACGAAAACGGTAACATCACATTTGTTGGTAAGGGTACAGCAACTGTTAAGGTTAAGGTCAACGGCATAGTTAAGAATATTCCTGTAACTGTTAAAGAAGCTACAGCAACACCTGTACCAACAGTTAAGCCGACAGAAGCACCTGTAATCAACACAGAATATACAAAGCCATACGCTTCAGGTTATGATGACGGTTCATTCCTACCAAATAACAACATCACAAGAGGCGAACTTGCAGCTATGATTGCAAGACTAAGCTATGGTGACGATCTACCTGACGGTATGTATCAAGCATCATTCCCTGACGTTGATTCAGACGCTTGGTTCAACAAGTACATCGGTTATCTTGAAGATAAGGATGTATTAAGCGGTTATGAAGACGGTACATTCAGACCTATGGATACAATCACAAGAGGCGAAATCAGTGCAGTTATCGCAAGAGCTCAAAGATATGATTTGATTTCATACAATGGCATCTTCACAGATGTAACTGAAAATGATTGGGCTAAGGATTACATTGAAACTCTTGCTGACAAGAATATCGTTTCAGGTTATGAAGACGGTACATTCGGTCCATATTCACCGCTAACAAGAGCTGAAGCTGTTGCAATTATCAACAGAGTTCTTGTAGAATCAACACCAATCGTAACATTTACTCCTAATGACATTGCAGGTCACTGGGCAGAGGCAGACATTCTTCTTGCAGTAAATGAAAGAATGGTTGGCGCAAATGCAGTAGTTCCTACAGTAAAACCGGAAGAAACAGCAGCTCCCGAAGAAACTGTTGCTCCTGAAACAACAGTAACTCCTGAAGAAACTGTTGCTCCTGAAAAGACAACAGCTCCTGAAGCAACTCCTGCTGCTTAATAAATATCGAATTATAATAAATGCGATAAATAAAGCAATGTAATGACACAGGGCGGTTATCGCCCTGTGTTATTGCATTTCCAATGGCATTGTCCGTATCTTTGGACAATGCTTTCGGAAATGCAATAACAATTAAAATAATAAGCTGTGTAATTGATTTAACGGAAAAGAGGTGTAATAAATGAAAAAAATATCTGCATTTTTGATTATAATGATAGCAATGCTTATGGCAGGTGTATGTGCTCATGCGGCTGACTTTAGCGTAGATACAACGTCGCTTCCTATGGGTGAGGCATATAAGCCGTACTCAGCACAAATAACAATGAGCGGCGGAAGCAATGACGGATATAGTTTTGAATTTATATCGGGTTTTAAACCAACAGGTCTTACTGTCAACGAGGACGGTTCAATAACGGGTACTCCGACAAGTGCCGGATATTATGCTAATATGAATATCCGTATAAGTAATGTAGACGGTACATACAGAGATGTTACATTTAAGATTAATATAAGAGCGAGATCTATCAAGATTAATGTAACTGCTCCCAAGAATATTATATATGACGGAAACAGTTATACAGCGACAGTTAAATGTTATGATTTGAACGGTGGAGAACTGACAGACGCTGTACCGATTATAAGATACGGTAAAGATAATCTTTCGTCTGTAACAGATGCCGGAACATATTATATTGATGTTTATGTATCGGGTTGTATCATATCGGAACGTGAGGGTGATACGCATATTCAAATTGAACGTCAAGGTGCGTCAATTTCATTAAGCGGTGACAAAGAATATCAATATGACCAATTACCTCACCCGCTTACGGCAGCTGACGTAACGGTAACACCGCCTGCGGCAGGATATGTTATTGAGTATAGCAGAAACGGCGGTGAATACACAACCGATGTGCCTGTTTCAAGCGGTATATATACTGCAAGGGTGCATACAACAAACCCTAACTATGAAACGATATATGACGAATGTACAATTAAAATCATAGGCGAAAATGTAAACTTTACGGTAACAAATACATCGTTTACATATGACGGAAACAGTCATAAGGCAACTGTTTCTTCCGATCCCGCAGACATTGGATATAAAGTTACATATACTAATTCAAAGGGTGAAACTGTAGAAAATCCGACCGATGCAGATGTTTATACGATAAAAATTACACTTGATAATGATAAAGTGTATTCAATCGGAAATGATTATGATAATAAACTTACAATAAGTCCGCAATCGGGTCACTTTACAACGGATGAAAGCTGGGTATATGACGGAAAGACGCACAAACCGAATATGACGGTTGACGCACCGTATGATGACAGTAAATATACAATAACATACCGTAAGCAAGGTACAGAAACTGACTTGACTGAAATTACGGATGCCGGTGTATATGATATAATAATCACTTTCCCAAACGGCAACTATATTGCCGATGAAACATCATCGAAAACAATAACGGTTACGCCGAAAACAGTTAATTTTACGGTTACAGACAATGTAGTTGATTATGATGGTAAGGAACATACCGCAAAGGTTACACCGACTGAAGCTTTGGCATCGGATTTGTATTCCGTAAAATACGTTAAACGTGATACAGAAACAAAACTTAACAGTGTTACAAATGCAGGTGTGTATGATATAGTAATTGAACTTGCAAACAGCAACTATACTTTAGACAATTCTTTCAGTGCAACAATGACTGTTAATGTTACATATACATTTAATTTGGGTAATTCACCGGCTGCTATGATTTATAAGGATACGACGCATGATGCGGAATGGCAGAAAGAAGCGTTGGATTACCTAAAGGCAAATCACAAATTCAGTGAAAACTATTTGCCGAAGGACTGCAGTGCCGATATTACATATAATCCTATAAATAACATTGATGCAGACGGTAACGAATATACTGTAATAACAAGCGGTCTTGATAAATTTGTTGATCCGGGCGTGAATGTAAATGACGGTTCGACATCTGATACTATAAAAGGAACGGTCAGTGCCGTATCCGGAGTAGAAGGCTTGTATAAGGTTACATATCAAATCAACGATTCAACTATGGAGAGATATTTGTTAGTTGTGGACAGAAGAATAGGTGATGTCAACAGTGACGGCGCAGTAAACGGTATTGATGCAAATAATCTTGTTGGTAAGGATGCTGATGCGAACGGCGTAAAACAAGCGCGTATTTGGGATGTAAACAAGGATGGCAGGATTGACAATAATGATGTTAATGCAATCAGAAACAGATTCTCTGTAAGATTGGAAGCTTATTATCCTTGGTTATAATTTGACATTGGAGTTATGATGAAACAATTTTGGAGTTGATTCGTCATAACTCTTTTTTGTTAAAAATATTGAGAAACGGTGTTAAAAACAGTCATTTTCAGTGTATAATATTGACAATTTCAAGTGCTTTGTGGTATTATAAAATATATAATAAGGATAACTATACATTGTTAAGATATATGAAAAGAGGAATTAAAATGAAAAGAAAAGCGGTTTCTATAATATTGGCTTTATCAATGCTTTTACCGACATTGAATTTTGCGGTGTCGGCTGATGAAATCAAAACAGAAATCAATTCGGAGCAGACTGAGGTTTTGGCAACTTCATCTCCGAATGAAAAAAGTACGGAAGAAAATATAGCGGCTACAAACGTACCGTTGGATAATTCAACGGATACTGTAAATATAAATAAAAATGATGTTGCACCTATGACAGACGGAACAGACCTAAGTTCAGATTTACAAAACGGTGATGTGACAATTAATACAGACGGTACATATTATATCGGTTCTGTTGATGTTACAAATATTGTGACGGTAAAAACAGGTGTAAAGGCGGATTTGACGGTTGAAAATGTAATGATGACGTCTGCAACAAGTTCGCCTATTATAATTGAATCCGGTGCAGTTGTTAATTTACACATAAACGGTACAAATACCGTTACTGCTACAAAAAGAGGTAAGGCAGGTATTAATGTGGCAGCAAATAGTATAGAGTCGGATTATTCGATTTTGACTGTTGACGGTGATGGTATTCTTAATGTAACAGGTACTGCACAAGCATCGGGAATCGGTGCGAATCTAAATCAATTACATGGTAAGATTATAATAAACGGCGGTACTATTAATGCTGTCGGAGGAATGAAAGGTACAGCTATAGGCGGAGGTGTAAAAACATCTGGTAATGTCAGCGGATGTACAATAGAAATAAACGGCGGTATCATAAATGCGAGTGCAGGACGATACGGAATAGCCATAGGCGGTGTGGAGCGTCAGTCTAATGCGGAGATTATCGTAAATGGCGGATATATTAAAGCAACAGCCGGTGCTTCGGTGACTTATTCCATAGGACCGGGAAGAATGACTCCCACAACAGAACAATTTGGTGTAAATAATATATACATAAACGGCGGCAGTGTAGATGGTACGTTTAGAAGCACAGATTATGACAAAGTTCAAGATAAGTATGGAAATAAACTTAAACAAGTAGTTCTGACAATGCCGGATGCAGTTGAAATGGCAAATAAAGAAGTTACTGTCGGCTCATGGAAAACAGTAACAGACAGCGAAGCAAAGCTGTATGTATATGTAACAGAAGGTACAACAGGCTATGCCGTAACATATGCCGGTAAAATATATCGTACAGACGATATAGAAAACCAAACAACACTGACAGAATATTCGGGTTCAGACTGTACATGTACAGATGCAAATTCATCAATTAAATTATCTGTACCTGATGAAATAACTGTAAATAAAATTGTCGGACAGACAAAAATCAAATTAACAACTGATTTTGAAAAATCAAGTGATTGTACTTATCCTACTCATATTCTTAATTGTACATATACATTAACAACAGCTGACGAAAATGAAACAGCAATAAGCAGTGATTTGGCAGAAGTTGTGGACGGATATATAGTTGCACATTATAAGCAGGGAACTCATAAAATTCGTGTTAAGGTAACAGCAACTTTAAATGGATATATTTTTAATAATTCAAAAGATATTTCTTTGACGGGTGATGATAAATCGCAGTTTGATATTTCAAAAGGAAATATCAAAATAACAAAAAACAATGATAATAACGATATGGTAACAGTTACGGTTGGTACAACAAGCTATGATATTCCAAAGAATATGGAAATATATATAGTTCAATCAACAAGTCAAACAAGTAATGTAATTGAAGTGGTACAGGGTGCAAATCCTACCATTGTTTTAGATAATATTAATATTTTATCTCGTTCATCTATAAACAATGCATTGACGATAGGTGACGATGTTGAACTGACCCTTAGACTGAAAGGCACAAATAAAATTGAGTCACAATCTGTAAATCTTGCGGCGGTAAGAGGTATAACGGCTACTTCAAAACTTATTGTTGAAGATTCGGGTGATAATGACGGTGTTATAACATTTAAGTCTGCAAACGGCGCCGGTATAGGCGATATGAAGCAATTTACTGTAAACAGCGGTACTGTATATGCTTATGGAGGAAATGGCGGTGCAGGTATCGGAGGCGGTAAGGACGGTTCGGGTATCAACGTACTTATAAACGGCGGTAATGTTTACGCATATGCCGATGATGATTCTGAAAGTAATGCGGCAGGTATCGGAGGCGGTACAGGCAGTGCATCTGGAACAAGCGGCCGAGGCGGAAATGTCATTGTAAACGGCGGTTATGTTAAAGCTGTCGGTAACGGCTCAGGTTACGGCATCGGTAACGGTGGAAATAAGACTCCGTACGGCGCTATTACAATCAATGGCGGAAGTGTAGACGCAACTCTCGGAACAACACCAAATAATGACCCATCATTTGATGCGTTTAATAATTCCGGAACAATTCCTGCAACTAAGTATAATCAGTATTTGGTAGAAACAACGGTTGACGGAATAACAGATGAGCAAGATGTTGAATACTCACTTGTTTCTGATAATGATGCAGGTGCAGAAAAGAAAATAAAAACACGTACAGACAAAAACGGTAAGTTGTATTTGTATGCAAATGCCGGAAATCAATGGATTCGTGTATATAAAAACGGTACAACATATTACAGATATTCAAAAGTTGATTCGATGTCAAAGAATACATTTAATTGTACAAACAATACAGAGATAAGTGTTTCTTCTTTCAAAATTCCGGGTCAAATCGGGGATACTGTTATAGATAATGAGAACAGAGTAATCTCTGTAAAAGTACCTTATAACATCATATTGAAAAATATTACACCTAACATAGAATTTATCGGTGCATTTACTCAAAAAGATGCAATGAAATTTAATAATACAACATCAGCAACGTATAAAATAACGGGTAATGATAAGAGTGAAGTGACATATACTGTAAATCTCACTTTGGATTCAGAACATACCGAAAAGCAAGCCGATGTTTATGATGTTTCAAATGGCAGTGTTTATGTAACTGATCTTTATGTAACCTATGGCGGTGTACAATATAAAACCAACGATTTAGGATATGTAATAACGGGAACATCAACAGAAAATATAGTTAACCTTGATTCGGCAACGAAACTTCCGCCTGTTACATTGAAGAATCTTGACATAAAAATGTCTAATTCGGCTACTCCGATAAATATTATGGGAAATGTTGATATAACAATAGACGGTAACTGTACATTAAGATCAATGATGGGTAATGCCATTTCTGTAAAAAATTCATATTCAAACAATCCACAGCCTACTATAAAATCAACAGAAACAAATCCACTTGCCAATCTGCTTGATGTTCAAGGCGGAATAGGTGCAAATGCAGTAAATACCGAGGCGAATACGAAGCTGACAATAACAGGTGTACCGACAAATCTTACTGCTGTTACCGGAACTGCAGTCGGTGGTGACGGTGAATTTATTACAGACAGCAAGACGTATATTAATATTGCCGAAAACAGTACATCAACAGTTAAAAATGCGAACGGAGATAATCTTTATCAAGTAAAAGCAACATTGAATGGTGCAAAGGGAACAGAAAATATTTGTACATATGAAGATACAGATTATTATATTGGCGACGACCATATATTGTGCTTAATGGTTCCTAACGGTTCATATAATATGAGTGTAGGCTATAGCGAAGATGATTATTCAGGTACAATAGAAGTTGACAGTGCAATGGCAGAAGGAATTTTATATTCCGTATATGTAGAGTCGGTTACTTATGACAGCTCGCAAAAAGACAATAAAGGCGGTAAAGTTGACTTTACTGTTAAAGGTGTGTCAATTATAGGCAACGTTAAAATAAGAGTAAAGAGCCTGGAGGATATTCCTCTTGTTTTGGAAAGTGACGTTATTAAAGACTCAGACGGCAATTATGTTGCGTCGATAACTCTTCCGGAAAACCAAAGTGTAGAAAAACCTGTTGTATATGAAGTATATTATGTTGTTAAAAATAAAGAAACAAAACTTAAAAATAACTTAATAGTCGATTATGATAAAAGTGTGTGCAGTATAACGAATTTTGAAATAGACGGTCAGCTTGGTCAAAGTACAATTTATGAATCGGAAGACAGTCATACAATCACGGTCTATATGCCATATGATCATGAGTATCAAGATTATTATACGCCTTCAAAACTTACATATATCGGCGGAAGAATTTCAAATGACCAAGGTAAACCGATACAATATACTGTTGATATAAACGGCTATGCGAGAACAAAATATACGGTAACTGCTCAAGACGGTACAACGACTGCCGATTATATGATTAAGATATATAAAGAGGCAACTCCGGTGATTACATCTCTGAGCCTTAGAAACCCAACATCAAGTGCGGCTTCTACCGTTACGGTAAAAATAATCGGACGTGCATTGAGCAGCATAAAGAACGCGGAAAACGAGAATAACAGAAAGGTATATATTTATTCTGATGACGGACTTGATCCTGTCGAGGCAACATATGACCTTGTAAACGGTGTTGATACATATACGGCAGAAATCAATATTCCTGAAAATACAAGCGATACAGAGGATAAAATATATACATTGAAAGCTAAAATCGGCGATACCGAACAAACAAGTGTTAATTCAACTATACGAGTCCCGAGAAAAGAGCGCGGACTTATCGGTATAAATGATTTTACAATCAATAATCAAATAGGCGATACAAAAATATCGGGTGAACAAGGTAAAAATATAAGCATTACAATGCCTTTTGATGCGGATATTACATCATTGTTGCCGAATGTTGAGCTTGAAGATATGTATGCGACATATTCGCCGGCTACAGAGCAGGACTTTACATCTGATGTAGTTTATACAGTTACAGCGGAGGATAAGGTTACAACTAAGGATTATACTGTTCATGTTGAAAAACAGGCAGCACCTCAAGTGAACAGCATAACGTTTGAAGACCCTGAACAAAACTCGGAAAGCAGAGTACAGGTTCGGATTAACGGTGATAATCTTGATAATGCGGCAAATGCACTAAACCATGAAAAAACAATTACCGTAAGTGCAAAACTTGTAAGCGGTGAATCTGAAGGAAGCGGTATATCAACTGCAATCGCACAGGTTGACGAAACCGGTAATTACATTGCTACGCTTAATGTTCCGAAGAATGATAATGATACAAAGAGAGTTTATGAATTATCTGTAAGTGCTTGCGGTGAAAAACAGGATTTGTCTGGAAATACAACGCTTACCGTTCCGGAAAGAAAGTCGAACAGAAAAGAATTGACAGATTTTGTTGTTTCGGAAAACCAAAGTGAAATTTCAAGAAACGGAAATAAGTTGTACTTGTATGTACCGTACAACACGAATTTAAACAATGTAATACCTAAAGTAAGTCATACAGGTGTATCATATACACCTACAGACGCACAGGATTTGAACAGTACAAAAGAATACACCGTCATTGCAGAGGACGGAACAAAAAATGTATATCAAATCAATGTATTGAGAGAAGGCGTTGCAAAGGTAAACAACGTAAACATAAATCAACCTAAAACATTTAATGATACTGATATAACAGTTGATATAACAGGTCAGTTTATACCGTATTTAAGAGATGATGAGGTTAAGGATACAATGGAGGTTGTTGCAGTACCTCGCGGTGACGGAGAAACTCAAAAGGTAATGCTTGAATATGACGGCTACGGAGGTCATGCAATCGGTAAAGTTACATTACCTCAAAATGATACAAGTGAGGATAAGAAATATGACTTTAAAATAACGATTAACGGCAGAGAACAGCAAATCGGTTTGTCGGGAATTGTTACAGTACCGCATAAAGAAAGCTGTAGAATTACAGGCTTTAGAATTAACAACCAGACTAAGGACGCCGAAATCAATGATGACGACAATACAATCACGTTGTATATGCCTTATACGACTGATTTAACGGCATTGACGCCTAAAGTTGATATAGACGGTAAGGATTACACACCAAAGGGAACACAGGATTTCACAAACCCTGTACAATATACCGTGACAGGTGACGGAGGTGTTTCAAAAACATATACTGTAACAGTTAAGCGTTCAGGTATGCCGACAATAACAAGTGTATCGGTTTCAAATGCTCCCGAAACATTTAAGGGCAGTGATGTTAAGGTTGAAATGTCAGGTATTTTCAACGAAAGTATGAAAGTTTATGCCGTATCGGAGGACGGAAATAGCAAGATTGAATGCCATGATGCAGTTGTCGGCGATGTAACGGACGGTTTCAGAAGTGCGTCTGCAAGTATAACAATGCCTGAAAATGATGATACTGAAAATTCAAAGAATTATACATTGGTATTTGATGTTGACGGATTTGAAAATGTATCGTATGTTCCGCTAAAAACTGTTACAGTTCCGAGACGTAAGACGAGGACTATAACTAATTTCTATGTTCAAAATCAAGTTGGCAGTGCTGATATACAGGATAAGGATGTTTATGTAAAAGTACAGTATGATACTGACATAAGCAAGCTTACACCAAATCTCAGAATTGACGGTGACAGTTATGCGCCAGAAGGGGAGCAGAACTTTGATAACGAAACAAAGTCACTTGTATACAAGGTATCGGCGGCGGATGATGTGGACAGAGAATACACTGTACATATTTCAAGAGATGGTAAACCTACTATTAACGAGGTAAGTTATACTTCACCGGTAACGTTTAAGGGCGGACTTGTAACAGTAGGCTTGAACGGTATATTCTTTGAAGATGTAAAGGTGTATGCAGTGCCTATAAACGGTGGTGCAAAGATAGAAGGAAAAACAATTTCATTTGAAGATAAATCAGCAACAGCAACTCTTAATATTCCTACTAACTACAGTACTGAAAGTGAGCAGGAATACAGAATTGAATTTGTTATAGATGGTTTTGATACAAATTATTCAAGTGAAACAAAAATCACAGTTCCAAGACGTACGACTCGTAAGATAACTGAATTTACATTGCCTGATGTGCAAGAGGGTGAAACGAAGATAGATGGTACGGATATATATATATCATCACCGTATATCTATGATTTATCATCTGTGACACCGCAAATCACGTTTGACGCTGATGAAATATCACCGAGTGCCGATACCGCACAGGATTTCAGTAATTTGGACAATCCTGTTAAGTATACGCTTTCATCGGCAGCCGATGAAGATGTAACTTATACGGTACATATTGAACGTGGTGGTGATGATCCGTATTTGGAGAGCTTGACTGTTGACGGACAGTACGGTGAAACAGAGTATGAAGACGATAATGTAAAATTGGTGTTGAAGTCAAGTGCAAAGCTTAACAGTGTTGAACCTGTTTTGCAAATACACGGTGACGATTATTCGCCAAAAGGTGCGCAGGACTTTACAGATTCAGAAAAAAATCCTGTTGTCTACACAGTGAAAAATAAATATGGTGTAGAACATAAGTATTATGTAACGATAACAAAGAAGAGATCAAGCGGCGGAAATAAAGGATCATCAGCTACTCCTACACCGACTCCGACCGAAACGCCGATAACGACAGTTGAACCGACGAATTCGCCTAAACCGAATGACGGAAATCAAACACCAAATCCAACGGAAATACCGATAACCAAGCATGAACCGTATATAAGCGGTTATGAAGAAAACGGCGTGGTACAATTCAGACCGGATAATACAATTACTCGTGCGGAAGTGGCGAAGATATTGACGGTGCTTGACGGTGACTTTGATGTAAATAAAACATATGCTAATAAGTTCAGCGATGTACACGATGGTACATGGTATCAGAATTATATCAATTTCGCAGTAGAAAAGAATTATATTTCGGGTGATGAAAATGGCTTATGCCGTCCGGAAGATATGATTTCAAGAGCAGAATTTGCGTCTATAATCGCAAGATATATTAATATTGAACCGTTGGACGGCGAAGATAAATTTACCGATATTGCAAGACTTGATTGGTGCAAAAAGTATATAAATGCCTTGGCAGAAAAGGGAATTGTTACGGGTTATGAGAATGATGAATTCTTGCCTGATAATAAGCTTACGAGAAGTGAAGCAGTCGCGATTATCAACAGAATTACTGATAGAAAAATGACTACTGAAATTCTTGAAAAATTAACTTGTCCGTTCAGTGATGTTTCTGAAACACATTGGGCATATAACGATATACTTCTTGCGGCTTGCGAGTATTAAAAAAGAATGACAATTTAAAAGAAGAACCATTAGTTTGGTTCTTCTTTTTTGTTTTGGGGTATTCAAAATAAAGATGAATATGTGAGTGGGGTTATTGACACGGTGATTTTGATTAGGGATTTAACGTCTGATATAGTATGTAGCAGCTTATACAATTTTGCAGGCGAATTTTGTTTGAAAACATTCTGTCGGAATAAAAGAAAAACCTTGTAAACATTACTGCTTACAAGGTTTGTGGTGCCGATGGTGGGGGTCGAACCCACACGATGTTGCCATCACGGGATTTTGAGTCCCGCGCGTCTGCCAATTCCACCACATCGGCAAATTACCCAATTATAATACCATAAATATCTTCTAATGTCAAGACTAAAATCAAGAAATAAGTATTTTTTCTATTCCGCCGATATATTTTTTGAAAAGTCTTGCGATAAAGCCTACAAGAATAGCGGCAACAATAGTTCCTTCGCGGACGCCGTCAAGGTGTCTGAACATTATAAACGATAAAATTGCCGCAATTACTGTCATAGACGAATCGAATGCGATTTTGGTTTTACCGAAATCGGTACTGAACACATCGGAAACCGCTCTGACGGTTGCCTCACCAGGCAACATTGCGACGTTTGCGGCCATTTCCATAAACACACCGAAACCGAGAATTAAACAGCCTACTATAAGTGATACAACTTTCATTGCATATGTTTCGGGCTGCATAAATCCGAGCAATGACATTGTTAAGTCAATGAAGAATGAAAACAATGCGATAATCGGCAGCTGCAACAAGTTTTGAAGTTGAAAATTACGTCTTAAAAGAATTACTTGAAGAATTATAAGAAAAATATTAAAACCCAACGTAAACATTCCGACTGTCGGCGTAAAACCAAGACTTAGAGTGTAGGGGATACTTGTAATAGGTGAAGTGCCGAGTCCGGCTTTTGTGATAAAACTTACGCCGAGTCCGTTGACGAAAAGTCCCGCAAGTAAAAATATGTATCGTTTTATTAATTCTGTTTTGTTTGTCACTGTAATTCCTTCGTATTTGTCATATTATTGCATATTTTAAAAAATGTATTGATAAACTGCTCCTTTTCACTTTCTGAAATTCCGCTCAAAATCTCATTTTCGACTTTTTCAAAAGTATCATTCACTATTTCTTGAAGTCGTTTGCCCTCATCGGTCAAATACACATATAAAGAACGCTTGTTTCCGTCCTTTGTTTGACGTTTAATAAGCTTTTTTTCTTCCATGCGTGACAGTATGCCGGTAAGCGTTGCCGGCTCGATTTGACACCCTGTGGCGATTGATTTTTGTATGCAACCGTTATGCTTACCTAAATAGTCAAGCACTTTCGGCTGACCTGCTGTGAGTTTATAGGGGGATAGAGCGTCCAATACCTTTTTTTGAAACAATGATTGGTTTACCATTATCATATAATGAAAACTTTTATCCATAAAGCACCTCTATTATTAGTATGCTAATAGTTAGCTTGCTAACTATTATAACTCTGTATGCGAATTTTGTCAATAGGCAAAATAAAAAACCTAAACTCAAAAGAGTTTAGGTTTTTTAGTTATTATTCGTCAACTTCTTCTGATTTGAATGCCATTTCGGACATTGGGGAAGTGTGGATTGTAAATCCTGATTTTGCATTGCCTGTGACGGTGACTTCTTGAATGTGAACATCGTCGGTATTTAGACAACTAAGATCCGATAAGCGGTCTTGGTTTTCGTCATAAAAGAATTTTGATGTTTCGGTAGGAACGGTAAATACAACATTATCATACTCGGAAAACTTGGAAAAATCGAGTTCTTCACCCGGCTCATAGTCGGAATAACGTGTATTTATCAAATAATATACGTTTGGTTTAAATTTGCCCTTATCAAGAGAAATATAGTTTTTTGATTTATAATCCCAATCGTTTGAAGCTATAAATGTACCTGGGGTCAATTCTTTTCTGTCCATAACGGTGCGTATTTTGGTTGTATCTATATCGAAATACCATTCATATAATGTGTTTGTGTTATCAGCGACTGAATATATACATCTGATATAATCAAACGTTTGCGGATAAGAAGTCGCAAAGAGTTTTATAATATTTTCTGCGGTTAATTCGTCAGTTACGCCGTCTTCGTAAATACTCTTGCATTGCTTGTCTGATGTATATGCAAGAAATTTTGTGACGACTTCTCCGTCAAAATCTTCAGGCAAAGTCCATTCAACAGACATATCATTGTTAAATTTAATTTTCGGAGATATTTTTTCGGAAACAACTGACGGTTCGGTATAGTTATCAGTATAGTCATTATTTGTACGTCTTGCCAAATTGTAATACCAATTCCATGCTTTGAATATACCGCCATCGACTGCGTAATGATTACAGAATAATACTTTGTTTAGCAGGTCATAAAAATCTTCCCTTGTTATAGGAGATTGTGCATTGGAAGTATCTTTATTTTCGATAAGATTGTTTTGGTAAGCATAATCATATATCTCGTTTGGTTCAGACCTGTCGTATACGTTGTCTGAGTCGGAACTGTATGAAATTCCCGTTAATCTTCCTGAATAAGTCAGTGCTTGCAGATTTGTAAGATTGTCCTCAAGATTTATATTAATTATATCGTCAAGAGTTAATACAGTTCTTTCAAGCACTGAAAGAAGTATTTTTGATTCATCACTGATATTATCAAATGATTTTAGATAGTCGTAAACATAAAGATTTTTAAAATCATCTACATTGTAATGTTGAAAATTTTTAATTGCATTAAGTGCCTCTTGAGTTGTGATGTATTCGCCTTTGTTTAAATCGTCATCTGAAATAATGCCGAATTCAATTAGCGGAGTTAAATCTCCCTTTTTGTATTGGGTGATGTGGACTTCTCTGTTGTCGCCGTCCCAAGTGATGTTTAAACGAAAGGCATTTGCAACATCGGAAAGCGGAATATATGTGGAGTCATTGATTATTTGCGGTGTGACTTCAAGAGGATTTTTATAGCTATGTGTGTTGCCGTTATATATGATGTCACGAGTTGCCTGTGTGTCACCGATTGTTAGATGTAATGTAGTTTCATCTTTTGCGATTGTAACCTTTTGTGCGTCACCGTCCCAATCTACATTGTAGTCAAGATATTCCAAGATTGCACGTACAGGTACAAGGGTGCGGTCGTTTTCGATAATTATAGGTGCGTCCGTAACCATTTCTGTATCGTTAACATACACTTTCACGTCATTGTCAGCCAAAGCGCATGGCACGATTTGAGCAGTAAGAGCAAGTGCGGAAAGCAGGCTTATAATTTTTTTCTTCATAACAACATCTCCTTTTCCGTAATTTACAATATTTATAATCGAATTATATCATATCGAACAGATTTATGTCAATAATTAACTGTAAAATAACACAAAAAAATACTGTCCTCTCGATTTAGGAGAGGACAGTATAATTAAATCAAATTAGTAAACTCTTACTGCACCTGCGTATTGAGAAATACGGTATTCTGTGTTGATTGAAGAAATCTTAACAACGTCACCTGTTTGAGGAGCGTGAATCATATTTCCGTTACCTACATAGATACCAACGTGGTGAATGTTTCCGCCCTTACCGAAGAATACAAGGTCACCCGGTTGTAGGTTGTCGCGACTTACATAAGTTCCGTTATTTCTTTGGTCTGCCGCTACACGGCTTACGCTGATACCGTTCTTTGAACATACATACTGCACAAGACCGCTGCAGTCGAAACCTGATGGGGAAGTACCGCCCCAAACATACGGAACACCAAGATATTGCATTGCTGTGTTTACGATAGATTGTCCCTTTGATGAAGATGACGGAGCTGACTGTGTTTCTTCTGATTGTGAAGATGCTGACGGTGCAGATGTTGCAACGTTGGCTGCTGCTGCGTTTTGCTTGGCAATTCTTTCTGCTCTTTCAGCGGCTGCCTTTGCGTCTGCAATTTCCTGTTGCTTTTGTGCGATAGTGTCTTTTTCTATCCATTCGCCTGTGAATTGAAGGGAAGTATTGATAACGTAACCTTCTTTATAGTCATCACCGTAGCAAATCTTTATAAAATCATTTTCACCGTTTAGTACATATACATAAGTACCGTCTGAAAGTTCTTCTATAACATCTGCGTCAGTGTTTGCTGCACTTCTTACTCTTACAGATTCGCCTGAAAGTGTAACTTGAGCAATTCTGTAATTAGTATAACTCTTTTTAGCCTCGTCTGCAAGGTTTTTATCTTGAGTTATCGATTCGCTCGGAACATAACCTGTCTTACCGCCGTTATAAGCTATTTTGTACCAACCCTCTGAGTTTTCCATAACTTCAACTTCTGTACATACTTCGACTTTGTCGATAACGTTAGCCTCGTCAGACGGAGTTTCTCTTACGTCAAGTGAACCGTTTGAGATAAGTACATAGCCAAGAGGGTAAAAACTCTTTGCCGCGATTTCGCTTTCTTCTGCTGTATTTTCAGCAGAAGTCTCTGTAGATTCTGTTGAAATCTCGGCAGTACCTTTAACTGCGTCTGTAATATCCTTTTGAGCGATTGTTATGCTCTGCTCTGCTGCTGCCGCATTTATTCTTTGTTCTCTTTCTGTTTTTGAATTGTTTAAGCCGGATGCTTGTGCTACTGCAAGTGAACTTATCATTGCTACTGCTATTACAGCAATAAGTGAATGCTTAAAGTTCTTCATAAAATAAAACCTCCTAATGATTTAAGTTTTCTTAACGATTACTTAAATTGCATTTGTATTTCTAATATATTTCTAAAACATTACAAACAGGATTATACACCACATTAAACCATTTGTCAACACTTTTTTAATCGTATCGTATTCTTTTTGTAATAATTCGGTAATAAAACGGTAGCTTTTGTAACATAAAACGAGGGGTAAAATGTTCAATATGTCGCATAAACAGTGTGTTTTGTAGGTGAAATAATGTAAAAGTGTACAAAATTCAAATAATTCAAAAATTACAGAATTTCAGCCTAATATTACAGGCAGATTACACGTAAAGTATGTTTTTTTGTAAAAATCGGTGCATTTATATTACAAACGCGTTACAAAGATTACAAAAGTTACATTGCCGTTGTAAAGAAAACTGCGATTTGATATAATTAAAGCATACAAGGAGTAAGAAATATGGTTGAATATATTAAAATCGCCGTATTCTTTTCGATTGGGGTGTATATTTACGAACGCATAGACATTGCGTTTGCATTAATTTTTCTTTTGTCCCTTATAATGGTATTGACAGTTGTGTCGGTTTTTAAACATAAATTCAATACAAAAATACTTGTTATGATGACGGCACTTGTTATGGGCACAGTTCTTTGCAATGCCCAAGTAAGCGAAAATGCACATGATTTGTATAAGTATGAAGGGCGGTATGTGACTGCCGTCGGTCGTGTATGCGAGATACCGCAGGACAGTGAAGAAGATGGAAATGTACGATATGTAATCGATGTGCGTAAAGTAAATAATGAAAAGGTAAGGGATAAAATCCTTCTTACTTCCGATAATAAGCCGGAATACGGTGATACTGTAACTTTCGGCGGATTTATCAACGAACTTCCTGAAAAATTGAATAGAAATGGCTTTGATTATAAGAAATATTATAAAAAATTGGGGATTTTCTTTAAATCATACAGCAGTGAAGTTAAACTTTCGGACGAAGTGATAAAAGATTATTCACCATATGCGATTAACAATTCGTTTAAGAACTCAATTTCAAAATTAATTGACAAGCATTACAAGGGCGATTACAATGCGATAATGAAAGCTGTGCTGATAGGGGATAAAAAAGAATTTTCGGATGATTTTGATAAGATACTTACCAAAACGGGTACGAAAAGATATTTTTATTCTTCGTATCTTCATATAATGCTTTTAATGTCCTTAATAACGCTTGTTTTGGGCATATTCAAAAAGAGGACACGCGATATTTTGACGGTGTTTCTTCTTATTATATATGCTTTCGCAAATGCAAACAATACCGTTTCGGTCAGATTGGCTGTGATGATAGCGGTAATTATATTTACCGAAAGTAAATTCGGACGTAAATATTATCCGGATATAGTCGGTATAACGTTGCTTGCGGTCGGAGCGGCAAACCCGATAATGCTGTTTGACGCAGGATTTGTGATGTCGGTGCTGTCGGCAATTATGATATATTACTTTTACGACTGTGTGCACGGTAAACATAAATTTATACATATAAAATACATTCGCAGACTTTTTGCGATAGGCATAATTTGTACAATCGGACTTTTGCCTGTTTCGGCGTACTTTTTCGGTGCTGTTTCGATATATTCGATTGTTTTGTCAATAATAATGTTGCCTTGCGTGACGGTGATTATGGTGCTTGCACCGATTTTGCTTGTAATGCTTGCGGTATTCAACACTGCACCGCTGTTTAAACAGGCGGTTGACTGTGTGCTGTTTATACTAAAACTTGTGCCGACAATTTCATATAAACTCGGTCTTGTATCGCATACAGTCGCAAAACCGAATTTGTTATTACTTATTATATACACTCTTGCCGTTGCCTCGGGAGTGAAATATATCAAGAAGAAAAACAGTCAAATGCGTATTGCAATTTTTGTTGCGGCGGCATTGATGACTTCGTATGTAATAGGTGAAGTGATTAGTACAAATAATGTGGAAATTACATTCGTCAATGTCGGTCAGGGTGACGGTGCGGTAATTCAAGCACCGTACCGATTTAATGTGCTTATAGACGGCGGCGGTGGTAATTCGTATTCTGATTACAACCCCGGTGAAAAGGTGTACCTTGATTATCTTGAAACAGAGGGGATAACAAAGGCAGACAGTGCGTTTGTAAGTCATTATCATCAAGACCATGTGCAGGGAATTATAGCGGCAATGGAGAATATAAAGGTAAGAAATTTATTTCTGCCCGATAATATGGAGGGCAGTGAATGGCGTGTGGCACTTGAAAATACCGCAAGGGAAAACGGCACGACAGTGCATTACATTTCACAGGAAACACTTCTTACTTATAATAACGGAATGACAATAAGAATTATTCCTCCGTCAAATAAGACAGGGTTAAGTGATGATGAAAATGATACTTCATATGTGTATTACGTCGAGTATAAAGGTTTTTCTGCAACATTTACGGGTGATATGTCATCATTTGCCGAAAAGAATTTGATTGATGACGGAAAAGCAGGCAAAACGAACTTGTTAAAGGTTGCACATCACGGCTCGAATACCGCAACGTGTGAAGAATGGGTTGAAAAATTAACTCCAGAATATGCGGTTATAAGCGTCGGTGAGAATAATCCATATAATTTGCCGAATGACGATGTACTTGAAAGACTGAAAAATGCACAGATTTTTCGTACTGATTATGACGGCGATATAAAATTTATAATACATAAAAACGGCAGTGCCGAAACGGATATATATAATAGGAGATAAGAATGGCAGAAAAGAAAAACGGAAATTTGTTAAAACTGAAAAAACAGCTTAAAGAGGGTATTTTAGCGCCTTTGTATGTGTTTTACGGTGAGGAGGATTACCTGCGTGAAATGTACGTTAATAGGGTAAAAGACTGCGTTCCCGACGGCGGTTTTCCGGACTTTAACCACATAAAAATTGAAGGCCGTGACGTTGCGTTTTCGGAATATGACGACGCATGGGAAAGCTTTCCGATGATGACGGATAAAAAGCTGATACACATTAAGGACAGCGGTATTTTTCAGTTGAAAAGCGGAAAAGATGAGGCATCGACAGAAGAAAAAAAGGAATTTTGGACCGAAAAGTTTAAAAGAATATCTGACGATACGGTCGTGATTTTCGATGAAACAGCGGTTGATAAAAGAAGTGCTTTGTATAAGGCGGCGGCAAAGGTCGGAACAGTGGTTGAATTTACTTATTTGAGCGAGGCTGACCTTGTGACGTGGGTTGTCAAGCAATTTCTGAACGCAAAAAAGAAGATTTCAAAAGAAAATGCGTATTACCTTATAACCATATGTGACAGTGGTTTGGCGAGTATTAATAATGAAATTAAAAAGTTGATTGATTTTTGTGATGAAGAAATATATAAAACCGATATTGACAGAGTTGTTGCAAAGTCAATGGAAGTTATCGTTTTTGAACTTACGGACGCGATTATGCTCGGAAATACACAAAAGGCAATGGAAACGCTTGCCGATTTAAAAACGGTCAAAGAAAATGTGTTTACGCTTATATATTTAATGCTTTCGACATTTGAAAAAATGCTCCGTGTAAAATTAATGAACGGTGCGTCACAAGCTGAGGTTGCATCGGGAATAGGCGTTCCGTTGATTGTTGCAAGAAAATATATAAACAGCGCAAAAGGCTTTTCGGAGGATTCGCTTGTTTGGATGCTAAGGCGAGTTGCGGAGATTGACTTGGCGATAAAAGAAGGACGTGTTGAAGAGTGGAATGCATTGGAACAATATGTTGCGGAATGTATTTACAGAAGTCACAAATAAAATTTATATAAAAAGAGGGAGAAATTATGAAAAAACAACTTATTGCAATGGTGTCTGCGTTGGCAATGACGTTTGCGTCATTACCGTGTGTGAGCATTGCGGCGGAAAATGTACCGAAACCCGTTTTACAGTACACGTTTGACGGAAACAAACAGCTTGCCGACCAAAACGGCAAGAATGAATTGAAACTGTCGGGCGGTGCAAGTGTAACTGATGACGGTAACAAGGGTAAAGGTCTTTTGCTTGACGGTACTGACGGCTATGCCGAATTGCCGGATAATATTCTGTCAAGCGATATGACGATTACAACGTGGGTGAAGATTAATAAATTCACAACATGGGGCAGAGTTTTCGATTTTGGTACTGACTCAAACCAAAACTTTTTCTTTGCACCGTACAGCGGCGGTGCTTCAAGAGTGGAGATAAAAAACGGTGCAACCGTTGATACAATGGATTGCACGCAGGAAACCGCAAAAGATTGGGTAAACTATGCGATAACAATTAAAGGCGATACCGTTTCATATTACAGAAACGGCAGACTTATAAAGAGTAAGTCGGGTATAAAGGATATATCCGAACTTACAAACACTGCCAATTATATAGGTAAGTCGCACTATGACGGTGACGCATATTTGTCGGCGGTAGTGGACGATTTCAGAGTTTATAACAGCGCACTTTCACAGGACGAAATATTAAAAGTTATGGCTGACGGTGAAATAAATGCCGATGTTATGCTTGATTCATATGCGATAAACGATGAACAGATTGTGACAGGCGACAGTATAACTTTACCGCAGGCGGACGGTATTGTGTGGAATGAAACAGATAATCTCGGACTTATAAACACTGAAACAGGTGCGGTTAAGCATAATAAAACCGCCGAAACAGTAACACTTGTGCAGTCATACGGCGGTGTAGACAGAGAGTATACACTGTATGTGACGGGCAGTGAGGAAGAACCTTATTCGATTAATATTGATGCGTCGGACAGGAGTAAGGACGTTTCGGACGATATGTGGGGATTGTTCTTCGAGGATATTAACTCTGCCGCAGACGGCGGACTTTATGCGGAAATGGTGCAAAACCGTTCTTTTGAAAAGAGTGATGAAAAAGAAGGACATTTATATAATTGGGGACTGTATTCAATATATAAAGAGCCTAACAGAGAGGACGGCAAATATTATACCGCTGAAAATATACAGGTTAAAACAGATAAACCGATGAACGAAAATAATCCTACATATATTACCATTCCGAAAGGTGGAATGATTTGTAATGACGGTTTTTATGACGGAACCGAATGGGATTGCGATAAAGGTACATCTTTCAGCGGAATGAAATTTAAAAATGGCGAAAAATATGATTTTTCGGTATATGCACGCGGCGAGGGTGAACTGACGGTGTCGTTGGGAATTGTAATAGATGAACATAAGGCTAGTTTTGAGGTTGAACCTTTTAATGAGGCTGCTGCCGTTATAAAATGTAATTCAAAAGACGATTGGAAAAAGTATTCTGTTACATTCACTGCTGACGAAGAACTTGAAAGTGACGGCAGCGGAATTATTGTTAAAAATACAGGCGACAGTGACCTTGATGTAGATATGGTATCGCTTATGCCGGAGGATACATATAAAGGACACGGCTTGCGTAAGGATTTGATGGAACAGCTTGAGGCAATGCACCCTAAATTCTTGCGTTTTCCGGGAGGTTGTGCCGTTGAGGGACAGACAATGGATATGGCTTGGAACTGGAAAGATACAATCGGTGATGTGTCGGAGCGTAAGGAAATGATAAACATATGGAATCCGTCTGCGACAGAGCCGTATATGATGACTTACGGACTTGGTTTTTATGAGTATTTCCAAATGTGCGAGGACTTGGGTATGGAGCCTGTTCCTATTTTGAATTGCGGCATTGCGTGTCAAGTCCGAAGCGGAAGTGCAACGGACGAAGAACACCTTGTTCCTATGGACAAATTACAGCCGTATATTGACGATGCGCTTGACCTTATCGAATTTGCAAACGGTACTGATGAAAGTAATGAATGGGTGCAAAAGCGTATTCAAATGGGACATAAAGAGCCGTTTAATATGAAGTACATAGGTATCGGAAATGAGCAGTACGGCGATATTTACTTTGAAAGATACGAAGAATTTGCAAAGCAGATACACGAAAAATATCCCGATATTAACCTTGTAACAACGTCAGGTACTGCGTCAAGCGGAAGTTCAAATGACCTTGCATGGAATTGGGCGAATGAGCATGAGGAGCTTGCCGACCGTATGGACGAGCATTATTATGAAACAGCCGATTGGTTCAGACAGCACGCTTACAGATATGATAATTACAGACGTGACACAAATACAAAGGTATTTTTGGGTGAATATGCGTCAAAGGGTAATGCTTGGTATAACGCACTGTCAGAGGCGGCGTTTATGACAGGTCTTGAAAGAAATGCGGACGTTGTGCGTATGGCGAGCTACGCGCCTATGTTTGCGAAGTTCGGCAATACACAGTGGTCGGCGGCGGATATGATTTGGTTTAATAATTCGGATTACGTTCTTACACCGAATTATTACGTTCAGTCACTGTTTTCAAATAATCAAGGAGATTATTATTTGCCGACAGAGGTTAAACTGAACGGTATCGAAAAAGACGACGCACTTAAAGGCGGTGTTGCAGTTGGAAGTTGGGGAACACATAATGAATTTAAAGATATAAGATTATATTCGGGTGATACTATCGGTGTATTGACGCCAAGTAAGTCTGAAGAATATGATGATGAGGACGATTATAACTTAGATGAAGAATATGATGAGGACGATTATAATTTAGAAGATCGGGGTTGGAAGATTGGCAAAGGCGAATGGACAATGAATAAAGAAGGCGCACTTGTCCAATCCTCTGATGAAACAGGTGCGATATGTTATTTCCCGTATCCGGATAACAGACAATATACTTTGTCGCTTAAAGCACGCAAATTGAGCGGCGGCGAGGGTTTCCAAATAGGAGTTGCGGCAGATGATGCATTGAATTATTACAGAGTTAATATAGGCGGTTGGGGCAATACAACCGCAAAAATACAACACATTGTAAACGGTGTAAGTTCTTCTTCCGGTAACGTTGCGGAACAGTCGTATGTCGGTAACGTGCATATAAATGATAATGAATGGTATGACGTTACGGTTGAAGTGACTGATGATGAAATCAAAGCATATTTGAATGATGAATTTATATGCTCATATAAAAAGCCTAAGGAATACGGTCCTGTGTATTCGTCAAGCGTGTATGATGAGGAAACAGGTGACGTTATCGTTAAGGTTGTCAATACAATGGACAGTGACGTAAATATCGGAATGAATGTATCGGGCGAAACGGTAACGTCAAATATCGCAAAGACAACTGTTATGTCGGGCGATACAAATTTGGAAAACAGTCTTGATAATAAAAATGCAATCGTACCGAAAGAAATCGAATTAACAAATGCAAGCAACAACTTTACATATAATGCGCCTGCCGATTCGTTCAGTATTATAAGACTTAAAACAGGAAACGGCGGAAGTAAAGCGTATATTTCGGGATATGAGGACGGCACATTCAGACCGGATAATACAATAACCCGTGCTGAGGCGGCGGCAATTATAGCAAGATGTTCGGCTGATTTTGACGAAAATAAGATGTATGCAAGTGATTTTACTGATGTATCGGATAATGAATGGTATGCAAATTATGTCGGATATGCTGCTGAAAAGGGATATATTCATGGATACGAGGGCGGTCCATTTAAGGCTGACATAGATATAACACGCGGAGAATTGGCGGTTATTTTGAGTAAATACGGCTCATTTGACGGAGACGGAATTTGTACAGAATTTTCAGATGTGACAAACGATTATTTTGCAACAGGATATATAAAAGCATTGTATGATGAAAATATTGTAAGCGGATATGAGGACGGCACGTTTAAGCCGAATAATTCGATAACGCGTGCGGAGGCGGTTACAATGATGAATAAAGTGCTTGGTAATCCGATAGCGGAAAATGCAGAAAATCCGTTCGGTGATGTTTCACCAGACCATTGGGCATATAATCAAATTATGACCGCAGTACAGGGAAAGTAGCGGACTGTCTCATATGGTATAACGTGGGATAACAATAAAATGCCATCCCTCAGTCAACTGTGTTGACAGCTCCCCTCAATGGGAGCCAAAAGCCTCTCCTTGAGGAGAGGTGTCACGAAGTGACGGAGAGGTGGCAGATGCGATATAACGAAAGTAGGGGACGGCACGTCGATGTCCCTTGTAAGATAACCGTAGGGGCGACCATTGGCCGCCCGTTGAAGAAAACACAAAAAGGGCGACCGATGATCGCCCCTACGAAAGCCTCTCCTTGAGGAGTGGTGGCAAAAATAAAAGGAGAAAAACAATGAAAAGAGAAGATATAAACATACGTGATCCATTCATATTGCCGTATGAGGGCAAATATTACCTATACGGCTCACGCGGAAGTGAAGTGTGGGAGGACAACGCGACAGGGCTTGACGTATACGTCAGTGACGACCTTGAAAATTGGTCTGAACCAAAAGAGATATTTACGCGAACGGCAGATTTTTGGGCGGACAGACATTATTGGGCGCCTGAAGTTTATGCGTACAACGGCGCGTTCTATATGTTTGCGTCATTCAAATCGGCGGACAGATGTCGCGGAACTATGGTATTAAAGGCAGACAAGCCGGACGGCAAATTTACGGTACACAGTGAGGGTACAATTACACCGCCGGATTGGGAATCGCTTGACGGCACGTTATACATAAGCAAAAGCGGTAAGCCGTATATGATTTTTTGCCATGAATGGGTACAGGTAAATGACGGTGAAATGTGTGCGATTGAAATGAGTGCAGATTTAAAAAGAGCAGTCGGTGAACCGATTTTGTTGTTTAAAGCGAGTGAGGCGAGCTGGATTGCCGAGGCACAGAAAAACAAAGGTATATACGTTACGGACGGTCCGTTTCCGTACAGATGTGCTGATGGTACATTACTTTTGCTATGGTCAAGTATGGGCGAAGAAGGATATACAGAGGCTATTGCAGTGTCGGATAACGGCGACATAGACGGTAATTGGGTACAACGTGACGAACTGCTGTTTAAAAAAGACGGCGGACACGGTATGATTTTCAAAACGTTTGATGACAAATTACTGTTATTATTACATTCGCCGAACAAGCATCCGCTTGAACGTCCTGCGTATTTTGAACTTGAGGATAAAAACGGAATGTTGTATGTGAAATAGGGGAAAAGTGATGAAAAAAACAATATCTATAATTATAAGTATTGCGATGTGTGCAATACTTGCGTCCTGCGGCGGTGTGAAGAACGTAGTATCCGATACAGAACAGCCAAGGCTCATGGATACAATGAGCCTTGAAGAAAAAGTCGGACAAATTCTGTTTGTGCGTTGCGTTGATGACGAACAAACAGATGATTTAATGAGTATAAAACCGGGCGGAATATTGATGTTCGGACGTGACTTTGAGGGACTTACAAAAGACGAAGTAAAAGAAAAAATACAGAGTTATCAAGATAAAAGCGACATACCGCTTATAATCGGTGCGGACGAGGAGGGAGGAACGGTTGTAAGAGTAAGTTCAAACCCTAATCTTGCACCCGAAAAATTTAAGTCACCGCAAGAGATTTACAATGAGGGCGGAATGGACGCGGTAGTTGAAAATGCAACGGAAAAATCGGAACTTCTTTTGAGCTTGGGAGTTAATATGAACCTTGCGCCCGTTGCGGACGTTTCGACAAATCCGTCTGATTATATGTATGACAGAAGTCTTGGACAAAATGCGGAAGTTACGGCTGATTTCGTTTCAAAGACGGTAACGGCAATGAATAACGCAGGAATTATGAGCGTATTAAAGCATTTTCCCGGATATGGCGGTGTAGGCGGTGACAGTCATCAAGGCACTGTTTATGACGACAAAACTGCCGAGAGCATACGCGAAAACGACTTGCTTCCGTTTAAAGCCGGAATTGAGGCAGGTGCAAGCAGTGTGCTTGTGGCACATAATACGGTCAATGCACTTGACAGTGAAAACCCCGCGTCACTTTCGCCGACAATTCACAATATGCTTAGAGATGAGTGCGGTTTTGACGGTGTTATAATGACAGACGACATTGCTATGGGTGCAGTCGCAGATATGGAGAATGTGTACGTTAAAGCGATAAATGCGGGTAACGACTTACTTATAACGACCGATTATCAAACAGGTTATAATCAGATTTTAAACGCGGTTAAATGCGGTGAAATCAGCGAAGAGACACTAAACAGTGCAGTAGAGCGAGTGCTTAAGATGAAAGGGCAAATATAAAACAAAGGCTGTCGAAATCGACAGCCTTTTATAATGTCTGTAATTTATCAGCCTTTGATTAGGTTTTCGTAATCGTCCTCAGGCATTGGCTTTGCACAATAGAAACCTTGAATTGTATCGCAATGCATTTCTTTCAATAAATCGTATTGATTTTTTGTTTCAACACCCTCTGCCGTAACCGACATTTGAAGTGTATGTGCAAGCGATATTGTGCTCAAAACAATGGCCTTTGACTTATCGTCTGTTTCCAGTTTATCGACAAAACGTTTGTCAAGTTTAACGATGTCACAAGGCAGAAGATTAAGCATATTAAGTGAAGAATATCCGCTGCCGAAGTCATCAAGCAAAACTTTAATTCCGTGTTTTTTACATTGCTTTGTAAGCGAAATAAGCAAGCTTTCGTTTTCTGCAAGAATACTTTCGGTAAATTCAACTTCAATCAGATTTAGCGGTATTCCGTATTTTTCAACTGTTTTGATATGATCCTCAACAAAGTTTTCGTCCAATAACTGCAGGAGTGATACGTTTACCGATATTGGCGAAACGTCATAGCCTAAATCGAGCCATTTTCTTATTTTGGCACAAGTTTCTTCAAGTACATATTTGTCAAGCTTAACAATATCGCCGTTCTTTTCAAACAGCGGTATAAACATACCGGGTGAAATTATTGTTCCGTCAGGCTTTTGCCAACGTACAAGTGCCTCTGCACCGTTGAATTTGTTTGCGTTAATATTGAATTTAGGTTGGAAATAAACCTTAAATTCTTTGTTTTTAATAGCATCCTCAAAGCCGTTTTCAATCGTTTTCTGCATCATAATATCATCACGTTGCTTTGAAGAATATATTGCATATTGCGATTGTGAGGACTGTCCTTTCAAATGCTTTTGTGTTGTTCTTGCACGATTAAGCATTGAATTTATCTTCATATCTCTGTCATCCACAAGATAAATTCCGACAGATACCGTCATATTATATACACCGCCTGCCGGACTGTATAATTTAAGCGAGTTAAAGAAATCTGCGCAAGCGTTATCTAACGACTTAGTATTGTCGTATGTGATTAATGCGACAAAGTGGTCGTCAAAAATTCTTGAACACAATTCTTTTGGCTCAAGTCGCTTATAAATGGCAGACCACAAAAATTTTAAAGCTCTGTCGCCTTCGTCATCACCGAAAAAGTCATTGATATATTGGAAATTGTTTATATCAAGGTTAATTAAAGCATAATTTTCATCGGGATTGTCTTTCAGTGTTTTCTCAGCCTCAAAAACAAATTTTGTATATGACATACCGCCTGTAAGACTGTCAACGTAAGCCATTTCCTCAAGCTGCTTTTGACTGGTGGTTTTTGCTTTGATTGCCGTATGCAATAGGTAGAAAAATACGATTGAGCAAAATACGATGAACAGGTAACAGCATATAAGAATTTGAGTTGTGTACTTTGTCACAACGTTTTTTGGCACAACGGTAAGTATGTACCAGTCGTTTATATTAAGCGGTGTATAATAAATGTATTTTTCAATGCCGTTAAGCATTATTATTCCGTCTGATTTACCTTCTTTTAAATCGGCTTGCATTTGCTGTATGGCACTGTCATTTTTGCTTGACGCTTTACTCATTTCATCAAACAGATTGTCGAATGTCAATCCGAATGAACCGTCATGAGATGAGCCGACAATTCTTTTTCCGTCACTGTCAATGACGTAAGAATATCCTTCGTTTTCAAATGTAGGCGTTGAAATTGAATCTGCATATCGGGAAGTCAGATATGTAGAGAAAATTACGAATTTATTTTCGCCGTCTATTCTTATGGGCGAAGTGCATACAAGAAATGTAAAATCATTATATGAATCGCAAAAGAATTTAGTTTCTTCGCTGTTAAAAGCCTCTTTTGTATTAGGAAATTGCGATAAGTCGATTTCGACTCCGTTTATGTCGGTAAGCTTGCCGTCAGGTGTTACAATTCCTAAAAGATGCTGTTGATTAGCGATTTGGCTATGCTTTAAAAATGTAAGAATATCGTCAAAAGAGGCATAACCCAATTTTTCTATATAAGATGCCGCATTTTCTATGATTTTTGCATCTCTTCCGAGTTCAAGACTGAAAATAGTCTGATTTTGGTGTGAAATTTCAGAAAGAGTAGAAATCGTTCGTTGATTTGCCGCATAGGTAATATAACTGGCATAGCTGATTATAACAATAGCAATAGTGACAAGCAGGGCAATTGGAAGTCTCAATCTTTTTGATATTGTTTTTTTATACATATATTCTGTGCCTCCCCAAAAAAGAAAATATGAATAATTATAAGTATAATTATATTATCATAATAGGCAGAACAGTGCAATAATTTCAAATAAAAAAACACATATAAATGTGTTTTTTTGGAGATTTTACACTAATATATATCCGATAATGAGTCGATGTTTGTGCGGTCAAACATAATCGGGTCGCCGAGTATTATTTCGCTTGCATTGTCCTTGTCAGCGGTGATTGTCTTTTCGCCGAGTGAACCGGCGGTAAATGTTTCACCTATGCTGCCTGTTATTTCATTTTCGTCAAGGGCTTTAAGCGTGTAGGCGGTAAGGTAGCCGAGATCGGTCGTATTCCATATGTACAATCTGTCGCACGTTCCGTCTTTTATGTATTCGGATAATTCACTCGGAAAACCGAGTCCTATCAGATTTACATCCTTGCCGGATTCTTTAAGCGCTTTGGCGGCGGAACTCAAGCCTATTGTCGTAGGAACGATAATAGTTTTAATAGCGTCATTTTGCAAAAGATATTGTGTTTCCGTGTAAGATTTGGTTGCATCATCATCGCCGTAAGCTATTTCGATAAGAGGCATATTGCTGTATTTTTCGGGATTTTCTTCTATTTCGAGCTTTAGATAGCGTATCCATTGATTTTGATTCGGTGCACTGCCTGTGGAAGTTAAAATCGCAAAACCGCCTTCACCGTTTGAAACGTCATACGCACTCTTTATAAAATTTCGTCCGAGTACTTCCGGATCGGCTTGTTGAATATGTGTTTTTCGTGAAATTGAATTTACGGGTGCGTCAACCGATATTACTTCAATGCCTGAATTCAGAGCCTCGGTAAGTGAAGATTCAAGTGCGTCGGCATCGTTGGCGGAAATGGCGATTCCGTCCACGTTATTATCTATAAGTTCGTTTATAATTTCAATTTGTTTGTCGGCAGTTGCGGAAGTAGGCGCTTTGTATATCGCTTCAATGCCTATTTCGTTGCAGGCACTTTCAAAACCCTCAAAAACTTTTTGGCTATACGGATTTTGTATATCTTTTCCGACAAAAGCATAGACGGTTTCATTTGCTGATTTCTCCGAAGGAGAAGGAGTCGATTCGCTCTGCGGAACAGAACACGCAGTAAGCAATGAAATGCTTATCGCCAATATAGAGGGAATTGAAATTAACTTTTTTATATATTTCTTCATAAGTGTTTCCTCCTCTAAGTTATACATTTTATATTAGTAATATTTTATATTAGTAATATTATACACCATAAAAACATAAAAATAAATATAAATATCAGTCAAAAATAACCAAAAAAAATCTTTTTTAAAAAAATAAAATTTTTTTTGAAAAAAGTGTTGACAAAGTAAAAAAGGTCTGCTATAATAGTCAATGTTGTTGGCCGACACAACAGGTCAGCGCAAATGGGAGTTTAGCTCAGCTGGGAGAGCGTCTGCCTTACAAGCAGGATGTCACAGGTTCGAGCCCTGTAACTCCCACCAAATACACTTTATGAAAATAAAGTGTTATGGCCCGGTAGTTCAGTTGGTTAGAACGCCAGCCTGTCACGCTGGAGGTCGTGAGTTCGAGCCTCATCCGGGTCGCCATATGCCTTTGTAGCTCAGTCGGTAGAGCAAGGGACTGAAAATCCCTGTGTCGGCGGTTCGATTCCACCCGAAGGCACCACTTCACAATTCTATGAATTGTGAAAAATGCGGGAGTGGCTCAGTGGTAGAGCGTCACCTTGCCAAGGTGAACGTCGCGAGTTCGAATCTCGTCTTCCGCTCCATTTACTACAAGACAAAAGACGCAAAAATATGCGTCTTTTGTTATTTGTATCCGGCGCCATAGCCAAGTGGTAAGGCAGAGGTCTGCAAAACCTTTATTCCCCAGTTCAAATCTGGGTGGCGCCTCCAATAAGGAAGATGCTGCGGCTTAAGAATATACTTAGGTCGCAGCATTTTTTATATAAAATTTGATTTTGGTATGGTGGTATGATATGAAAAAGATAAAGAAATTTTTTGCCATACTTTTGATATTAGCAATAGGAATAGCCGTGATTAATTCGCAGACAGACTTTTTCTTGAATTTCGGAAGTTATGTTCCGTATCTTAAAGAAAATTGTCCGGAGGTTACGGAGTCGGTTTCGGCATTGTCCGAACGTCTTTCAAGGGTGACGGATTATATTCCTACACCGTCCGAGCTTATGGCAATGATAAAACAGGAGGATTTACCTATTGATCCGTCAGATGTGGCGGTCAATGCGTATATACAGAACAGTCCTATGCTTTCGTTTTATCCGAACGAAAATATTTCTATGATTGCGGATTATGACAGAATACAGATATTCGGAATTGTCGGCTCAAGAAGTAAATCAAATTTGATTGCGGCATTTACCGATGAAAACGGTGAAACGCTTGAACAGGTTTCGATTACGGCAAATTCCGAAAATAGTTTCAATAAAACAATATCAATTCCGAAAACGAACGGCGCATCTGTCGGTGTTGACGTGTATACCGGTGATAAGCCTTACGGACAGTTTGAAAGCTGGGCGTATAATTATGTAAAACTTGTGCGTGACGGCAACGGCGGTTGGGTTATCGAACAGTCACCTGTGTTTGAACATAATAAGGCGATGTATGAAAAGGATAAGTCAATTAAAGAGGCACTTAAATACACCGCGTCTATACAGTCAAACAGTGACAGTATAATCTCTATCGCCGAACAGCTTACGGCGGATAAAACGACCGACTATGAAAAAGTGCTTGCGTTGCACGATTGGATATGTTCTTATATGTATTATGACGTTGACAGCCTGGCAAGTGACGAGGCACCGCCGTATTACGCAACGGATATAGTAAAGAGCCGTAAGGCAGTGTGTCTTGGTTTTGCAACGCTTATGGCGTCACTGTGCAGAAGTATTGATATACCGTGTAATGTCGTGTCGGGATACGCACTTGGTGTCGGTAATGATACCGCGTGGACAGATACAAGTATTGCAACCGACGAACAAAATCACGCATGGAATGAAGTATACGTTGACGGCAGATGGATGATTGTCGATACAACATGGGATTGTGCAAATAAAATCGAAAACGGTGAAATGAATAAGGGCGAAGTTTCACATTTGTATTTTGACGCAAATTTGCAGTTCTTCTCAAATAATCATAAAATATTGGAATACTCAAAAAGAAGATAATTTAACGTTCGTAGGGGCGATCATCGGTCGCCCGAGTAGCAGATAATAGATAAGAGAGAAAAGAGCCACGCCACAGACGGCTATGCCGCCGGCTCCCCTCAATGGGAGCCGTACGAAAAGCCTCTCCTTGAGGAGAGGTGTCACGAAGTGACGGAGTGGTGGCAACACAACAGCAGGCAAGCCAAAAACACAACACAGGCTTGTCTGTTTTGGATATAATCAAAAACAAAGGGAAAAATAAAAGGCGAAACAATGAAAATAGGAAATTTTGAAACAGAAAACAACGTATTTCTTGCACCGATGGCGGGAGTAACTGATTTACCTTTCAGAAAAATATGCCGAAGATACGGTGCAGGACTTGTGTATTCGGAAATGGTGAGTGCGAAAGGACTGTACTACAACGATAAAAAAACCGCCGATTTAATGCGGATAGATGACGAAGAACGTCCTTGTGCGATACAAATATTCGGCTCTGACGCTGATATAATGGCGGAAGTGATACCGAAAGTTATGGCGGTAAAACCTGATATAATAGATATAAATATGGGCTGTCCCACACCGAAAATCGTAAACAACGGTGACGGCAGCGCATTGCTTAAGACACCCGAAAAAATAGGCGAGATAGTGCATAAAGTTTCTTCCGCGTCGCCTGTGCCTGTGACGGTAAAAATCCGCAAAGGTTGGGACGATGACAGTATAAATGCAGTTGAAGTTGCAAAGATTATAGAACAAGGCGGAGCGGCGGCGATTGCGATACACGGCAGAACGCGGGCAGAGTTTTACAGCGGAACGGCGGATTGGGATATAATAAAGAAAGTAAAAGAATCGGTTTCAATTCCGGTAATCGGCAACGGCGATATAAAATGTGCCGAGGATGCGAAAAGAATGATTGATATGACGGGTTGTGACGCGGTTATGATAGGCAGAGGCTGCGAGGGAAATCCGTTTATATTCAGACAGGTAAACGAATATCTGAAAAACGGCAAAGTGAACTTTGAACCGACTCCTCAGGACAGACTTGCACAAGCGTTGGAACATATTGAAATGCTTGTTGAAGAAAAGGGCGAAAGCCGCGGAATAAAAGAGGCGAGAAAGCATATTGCGTGGTATATCAAGGGACTTGCGGGTTCATCGGGATTAAAGGGCGAAGTTTTCAAAATTAGTGATATTGCCACAATGCGAATATGCCTTACAGACTATATTAATCAATTATAATAAACTTTAAAATGACGTAAAAAAGGTCTTGAAAAAAACCGCAAAATTTGTTATAATTAATAAAATTAATACTAATGAGAGGAGTTATAAGAATGGAAGAAAAATTTTCTAAGGAAGGTCTTACATTTGATGATGTATTACTTGTACCGCAAGCATCTGATTTTACACCTAACGAAGTTGACTTAACAACAAAACTAACTAAAAACATAACGCTTAACATACCGCTGATGAGTTCGGCAATGGATACTGTTACAGAGTCGTCAATGGCTATTGCAATCGCACGAGAGGGCGGAATCGGAATAATTCATAAGAATATGACGATTGAACAGCAGGCTGCGGAAGTTGATAAAGTAAAGAGAAGTGAGAACGGCGTTATAGCCAATCCGTTCAGTCTTTCTGAAAACCATACGCTAAAAGACGCAGATGAGCTTATGGGTAAATATAAAATTTCAGGTGTTCCGATTTGTGATGACAATAACGTGCTTATCGGTATAATTACAAACCGTGACTTGAGATTTGAAACAGATTTTGCAAAGAAAATTAAAGACGCTATGACAAGCGAAAATCTTATAACTGCTCCTGTCGGAACAACTCTTTCAGAGGCACAGAAACTTCTTTCAAAGCACAAGATTGAGAAGTTGCCGATAGTTGATGAGAAAAATCACTTAAAAGGACTTATTACAATAAAGGATATTGAAAAAGCTATCCGTTATCCGAATTCTGCAAGAGATAAGAACGGCAGACTTTTGGTCGGTGCGGCAATCGGTGTTACAAACGATGCATTGGAAAGAGTTAAGGCTGTATATGATGCAGGTGTTGACGTTGTTGTACTTGACAGTGCACACGGTCACAGTAAGAATATCATAAATAAGGTTAAAGAAATCAAGGAGGCATTCCCTGATTTGGACTTAATCGCAGGAAATATCGCAACAGGCGAAGCGGCAGAGGCACTTATTAACGCAGGCGCAGACTGTGTTAAGGTCGGTATCGGACCGGGTTCGATCTGTACAACCCGTGTCGTTGCAGGTATCGGTGTACCGCAGATTACTGCTGTATATGACGTAAGCCAAGTTGCAAAGAAGTACAATATCCCTGTTATAGCCGACGGCGGTGTTAAGTATTCGGGTGATGTTGTTAAGGCTGTTGCGGCAGGTGCTGACGTAATTATGCTTGGCAGCTTGCTTGCAGGCTGTGACGAAAGCCCGGGCGAATTTGAAATATTCCAAGGCAGACGTTTTAAGGTTTACAGAGGTATGGGTTCTATTGCGGCTATGGAATGCGGAAGTAAGGACAGATACTTCCAAACAGGTTCAAAGAAACTTGTTCCTGAAGGCGTTGAAGGTCGTGTACCTTACAAAGGTCCTGTTTCTGATACTATATTCCAAATACTTGGCGGTCTGCGTTCGGGTATGGGTTACTGCGGAACTAAGACAATTCAGTTGTTAAAGGAAAACGGTAAGTTCGTAAGAATTACAGGTGCAGGTCTAAAGGAAAGCCATCCTCATGATATTTATATCACTAAAGAGGCTCCAAACTACAGCTACAATACACAAGGCTAATTTGAATTTTAGGCAAGTCACAAATGTGGCTTGCCTTTTTTGTGAGTAAATATGTTGATAAATATAGAAATGTGTGGTATAATATATTTACCATATTTTTAACTATTTAAAACCTGTTTTGGTGGGAGGAAAACAACAAATGAAAAAGAAACTTTTAAGCATTGTTCTTGCATTGTCCATGCTTTGTGCATTTGTGCCGCTTGTAGCGTCAGCTGAAGTAGCAACAAGCGGTACTTGCGGAGAAAACCTTACTTGGACACTTGGCGAGGACGGTACACTTACAATCAGCGGTACGGGGGATATGTATGATTATTATAATGACTTCTTTGGTCAGAGTAAAATAAAAAATGTCATTATAAAAAACGGTGTAACAAGTATTGGTAATTCTGCATTTGAAATATGTGGTAAATTGACAAGTATAGAAATTCCAAACAGTGTAACAAGTATTGGTAATAGAGCATTTAATTATTGCCGAAGCCTAACAAGTATAAAAATTCCTAATAGTGTAAAAAGTATAGGTGATTCTACGTTTGAGGATTGCTCAAGTCTAACAAGTGTAGAAATTTCAAACAGTGTAACAAGTATAGATGATTATATGTTTAGGAATTGTGAAAAATTAATAAGTATAGAGATTCCCAATAGTGTAAAAAGCATAGACGATTATGCATTTGAGGATTGCTCAAGTCTAACGAATATAGAGATTCCTAATAGTGTAAAAAGCATAGGCGATGGCGCGTTTGAACATTGCAACAATCTAACAAGCATAGAGATTCCTAATAGTGTAATGAGCATTGGTAATAGGGCATTAAGTTATTGTCAAAGTCTAACAAGCATAAATGTTGACAAAGATAACTCAAAATATTATTCCATAGACGGCAACTTGTTTAACAAAGATAAACTTATATTGATACAGTATGCATTGGGAAAAACTGAAAAATCATATATAGTACCAAACGGTGTAACAAGTATAGGTGCTGGTGCGTTTGAGTACTGTGAACATCTAACAAGCATAGAGATTCCAAATAGTGTAACAAGTATAGGTGCTGATGCATTTGGATATTGTAAAAATCTAACAAGTATAAAAATCCCCACTAGTGTAACAAGTATAGGCGATTATGCGTTTGAGTACTGCAAAAATCTAACAAGTATAGAGATTCCAAATAGTGTAACAAGTATAGGTGCTGGTGCGTTTGGATATTGCGAAAATTTAATAAGTATAGAACTTCCTGATAGTGTAATAAGTATAGGTGCTGGTGCGTTTGGACATTGCGAAAATTTAATAAGTATAGAACTTCCTGATAGTGTAATAAGTATAGGTGTTGGTGCGTTTGAGTACTGCGAAAATTTAACGAGTATAGAGATCCCAAATAGTGTAACAAGTATAGGTGCTGGTACGTTTGAACATTGCGAAAATTTAACAAGTATAAAAATTCCCAACGGTATAAAAAATATAGGCGATTATGCATTTGAAAATTGTCTGAATCTAATAAGGATAGAAATTCCCAATAGTGTAACAAAAATTAATGAACGTGCATTTAGAAAATGTACTGATTTAACAGACGTATATTACAACGGCACAAAAAAACAATGGAACGAAATTAACATAGGCAATTATAATGACGATTTAAAAAATGCAACTATTCATTATAAAAGAGATATACCTTTGACAACTGCAACGATAAAAACAGAAAAAGTTGGGGAGGCATATACTTTTAATGTTGAGCCGGAGCAAAAATATGAAGATTGTTATGTTTATGCGGCTATGTATGACGAAAACGGTCTATTAACAGGCTTTAATCGTGTTCCGCTTGAAACATCGGGCAGTACAAATATTTCTGTTGGCAAAACAGATAATGCCGAGTCGGCGAAAGTATTTATTTTATCAGATATGTTACAGCCTGTTATAGCAACACAAGAATTTACATTAGAATAATACTTAAAAAGGCGGTGCAAAACCGCCTTTTTGTATGCCTAAAACAGCCCCATACCACCGTATGTGGCGATAAGTGCGGCGAAAACGATTGAAACCATAGACAGAAGTTTAATCAATATATTAACGGACGGACCGGAAGTATCTTTAAACGGATCACCGACCGTATCGCCGACAACGGCGGCTTTATGATTTTCGCTGCCTTTACCGCCGAAATTACCTGCTTCGATATATTTTTTCGCATTATCCCAAGCACCGCCCGAATTAGCCATCATTACAGCAAGTGCAAAACCGGATATTAAAGCACCTGCAAGCATACCGACAACACCGTTGCACCCAAGCACCAATCCGACAATTATCGGTGCAAGTATTCCGAGTGCGGCGGGGAAAATCATCTCTTTCAGCGAAGATTTTGTGCATATGTCAACGCACGTTTCATAATCAGCCTCTGCTTTTCCGTCAATCAATCCTTTTATCTCCTTAAACTGACGTCTTACTTCAACAACAATTTTTTGTGCCGCACGTCCGACAGCTCTCATAGTCATTGCACTGAACAAAAACGGCAGCATTGCCCCTGAAAATAAGCCTATAAGCACTGCGGGATTAGTGACGGAAAGATTAAGTTCAATTCCCATTTCGGTTATTTTATCGGTGTATGAAACTATCAGTGCAAGCGCGGTCAGTGCCGCCGAGCCTATTGCAAAACCTTTGCCTGTTGCGGCGGTCGTGTTGCCGAGTGAATCGAGTGCGTCCGTTCTTTCACGCACTATATCGGGAAGTCCCGACATCTCAGCAATACCTCCTGCGTTGTCGGCAACAGGTCCGTATGCGTCTGTCGCAAGCGTTATGCCGAGAGTTGAAAGCATACCAACCGCTGACAGACCAACTCCGTAAAGTCCGTCCTCAAAGCTTGCCATACCTCCTGCGGTAAAGTAGCTTATAATTACCGAAATTCCGATTATAATAACAGGTATCGCCGTTGACGACATTCCCAGTGCGATACCGTCTATTATGATTGTCGCCGAGCCTGTATTTGAAGATTTTGCGAGGCTTTTTGTAGGATTGTAAGAGTCTGACGTGTAATACTCTGTGAAATATCCTATCATCACTCCTGCGATAAGTCCCGAAATAACCGCCCAAAATACATTTGAATGGTCGGGAAGTAATGTGAAAATAAGAAATGCCGAGCCGACTGCTGACAGGATTGACGCAATGTATGTACCGCGTCTTAATGAGCCTAAAAGCGATTTTTGCGTTGCACCTTCCTTTGTCGAAACGAAAAATGTGCCGATAATAGACGCAATTATGCCGATTGCGGCGATAAGCATCGGCACAAGTACACCGTTAAAGCCAAGTCCTGCCGCCGACGCAAGCGCTCCGCACGAAATAATCGAGCCGACATACGATTCATACAAATCAGCACCCATTCCTGCAACGTCACCGACATTGTCGCCGACATTATCGGCAATGCATGCAGGATTACGCGGATCGTCCTCAGGTATACCGACTTCGACTTTGCCGACTAAATCCGCTCCGACATCAGCCGCTTTTGTGAATATTCCGCCACCCACACGTGCAAACAGTGCCATTGAACTTGCACCCATACCGAATGTGAGCATAGCTGTCATAACGTCATTTATGCTTAGTTTAAACACGAATTTCAAAAGAATAAACCACACGCTTATATCGAAAAGTCCCAAACCGACAACGGTAAGCCCCATAACAGAGCCTGATGCAAACGCGATTTTTAAACCCTTGTTGAGTCCGTCACGAACACCGTTCGCGGTGCGTGTGTTGGCATATGTGGCGATATTCATTCCGACATATCCCGATAATCCCGAAAAAAATCCGCCTGTCAAAAATGCAAACGGCACAAACGGACTTAAAAATCTTTTCGCCGCAAGAACGGTCAAAATGAAAAACATAATCGCAAAAAATATTCCGACCGTTTTGTATTGCCGTTTAAGATATGCCATTGCACCTTTGCGTATTTTGACGCTGATGCTTTTCATCATATCCGTACCTTCGCTTTTTCGCTTTACGGAGTAAAATTTGATGAATGAAAATAACAGTGCGGTAAGTGAACAGATAAGAACTATTATCGGTGCAGCAGTTTCAAAGCTTTCCATACGGATACCCCCTTTTGTTTATATTTATTCCGCTTTGTAATATTTGATTACAAAAAAATCGGACGATTGTAATCGTCCGATTTAGATAGTAAACAAAACCGTTATGGTTTTGTTTACTTTGTTATTGGGAGTTTGAGGTGCTAACCTCATTAAAAATCATTTCTGGCGACATGTGCGACAGAAATGGCATAAAATCTAAGTTTCGACGTTTGAGGAACTTTATGATTTTTTTATTTCTGTACAGTGAATATTGTAACACTTTTCGGCGGGAATGTGTATTCAAATGTGTTTGATACGGCTGTTAAAGCCGATGTTTTCGGCGATACCTTTTTCGGATTATCGAAATCGTTCATATCATCAAGCGAATTGCCGGAAAGCTCCGTTACGTTTGCGTTAATGCCGTTTACGCCTTCAACGCATATTTCAGATGTTATTTCGGTGTCACGCACATTGACCGCTTTAATATAAATGTTGTTATCGTCACTGCTTGCGGTGTAGTACAATTCCTCCATAACAGGTTGTTTGTCAATCGCAGTGTTTGCGGTTTTGCCATTTATATATGTAGTAATATTTCTGCCGTTGACTTCAAGGCAAAGTTTGTATTCCTGTCCTGTCATTACGGAGAAAATGTTGTGGTCAAGGCACGAACCGCGTCCGTTTACTTGTGCGTTGACTTCTGTGTCTTGATTTTGCCAACCGCCGATAAACCATTGAATTAAGTTTTTATCGTCCGACTTGCCGAAGAACAGGCGGAAACCTTTGTCGCCTGCTGTGCGTTTGGCGGTAAATTCGACTTTATAATGATTTGAGTCTATGCTGTCTATAACGGCTTTGCCGCCGTTGCTGAATGATAGATTGTCGTATGTTTTTACATTGCCTGTTGCGATGTCGGTGATTTTAATATCGTAAAATTCCGCACTGCATCTGTCAGCTTCAATCTCAATATTACCGCTGATTTTGTCACTGCCAAGAGTGATAGGCTTGTCAAAACCGTCGTGCTTTACGTCAAGCAGGTCGCTGCCTGTGCAGTTCATAAACATTTTTTGTACATAGTAATTTGCACTGCCGTATACTCTGTGATTGTCAAACCAAATCATATCGGGCTGCCAGTTTATGTAGTCAACATTGCATAAAAGCGGTGCATAGCATACAAGACCGATTGCGTGTGCGTTGTTTTCAAGTCCCGTCATATATGCCGCCTCGATAAGTGCGTTGTAATATGTGTTGCCCCATGACGCGTATTCGCCTAAGAATACTTTCGGACCGTCTGACGGCATATTGTCGTAACGGTGGCAGTTGGCAAGCATCCATTCGGGTGATGTGTAGTAATGCTCGTCAACAAGGTCAGAGCCGTTCTTTTTTGCGTTGTTCCAACCGCGTTCAAATTCACCGCCTTGTGGGAACGGTCCGGCGGAATTGATTATTTTTATTTGCGGATATTTCTCTTTTATGGCTTTGTGGAAAAGGTCATATCTGTCCCAAAAGCCCTGACCGACTTCTTCGTTGCCGACTGCAAGATATTCAAGATTGAACGGCTCGGCGTGTCCCATATCACATCTTATTTTGCCCCACTTCGTGTCGGCAGTGCCGTTGGCAAATTCGATAAGGTCAAGTGCGTCATCAATCCATTCCTGCATTTCGTCAAGCGGAACGGCTTGCTCCATATGCGGATTATATCCGGCAGGAAGTACAGGCAGAGGCTTTGCGCCGATGTCCTCACAGAATTGGAAGTATTCAAAATATCCGAGTCCCAACGATTGATTGTATCGCCAGTTGTTACGTCGTGACGGTCTGTCGGTTACAGCGCCGATTGTGTTTTTCCAACGGTACATTGAGTTTCTGTCGTCGGAATTAAGTGTGCCGTCGTGGATAAGACAACCGCCCGGAAAACGCATAAATTTAGGCTTTAAGTCCGCAAGCATTTCGGCTATGTCGTTTCTCATACCGTTTTTACGGTTTTTGTAGGTTTTAACGGGGAATAATGATACAAAATCAAGACAGAATTTACATTCTTGCTTTGATGTGACTGCAAGCACTGCCGAAAAATCGTCAACAGGTGATGTTAATGTAAATGAATATTCCGTCCATTCGTTTGACGTGATGTTAAGCGACTTTGCTGCAATAACTTCACCGTATGCGTTGTCTATTGAAACTGTTATTTCACAAGGCTTGTCACTTTTTGCGTAGCATGAAAAATTGTAGCTTTCATTTTCCTTTACCGCAATACCGCTGTTGTAGCCAAGATTTTTTATGCCGGCTCTTGTGCCTGTTTTATTAATTTCAAGAATAAGATAATTCGGATTTCGCTTTGAAAACGGTGATTTGTTTGATACAAACGACGATACCGACGCACCGCCCTCTTCAATACGTTTCCAAGCCGTCAACGCTTGATATGACGGATTGTCCATAGGTGAAAATTCAAACGCCCTGTTGCGTATCATTTCACCGTAAAGTCCGCCGTCGGCGGCATGGTTTATGTCTTCAAAAAATATACCGTAAAAATCGGACATAGACGCTTTTTTGTTTGTGGTTACTGTGATTTTGTTCATGTTTTAATTCCTTTCGTGATACTTCTAAACTTTTTATATTATATCATAATCCAAATAGAAATGTTTGCAATTTTCAGACTTTAATTTAAAATAATCGGTAAAAGTAACACTTTTCGGAGAGTTTCATATTCTATACCAAGGGAAAACCCCAAAAACATAGAAAGGAATGATAATAAATGGCTGATTGTAACAGAAATTGCTGTAATGACTGCGGAAGAGAAAGAAAATATCCTTGTGATACAAATTTCCGTGAAGCAGTGTGTGTACATACTGATAAGATATATGACAGTTGCAGGGATAAAGACTGCTTGGAAAATGTACGCGTGTACTTGACTTCGTGCGGTCAGGATATTGTGGACAGAGCAATAAACGTTAAATGCACAAAAGCCGAAGTGATTTGGGTGTTTACGGACATTGAGGCTGTGCCGTTTAACAGAGGTTTTTATTCGGTTGATTTGAAGTATTTCTTTAAAGTTACCTTAGCAGTATTTACAGGAGTGGGCCGTCCGACAGAAGTTGAGGGTCTTGCGACTTTTGATAAAAAAGTTATACTTTTCGGTTCGGAAGGTAATGCAAAAGTGTTTGAGTCGAAGTATAAGGAGGACGCTTTTGACCCGCAGCTTTGGAGAAAAACAAATATGCCGCATGCAGTGGTAGAGGTGGCGGACTGCAAAATGGTAGGTAAAAATACAAAGGATATAACGGTGAAACAATGCGTATATACTGTTGAAAAAAGTACAATGGAACCTGTGGTATAAATTTGAAGAACGGTTTAAACGAAAAATTTAAACCGTTTTTTATTTTGTGGAATATATTGACAACTATTGTCGAAAATGATATAATATTTTTAATTATTACTATATAATTTTGTGTATCTGTAATAAAAACTTAAATCTGTTAAGCGAAAGGATGAGGGGAATGAATTCAAGGAACAAATTAATCGCTGTTTGCGTTATATGTGCGACAGTTGCATTGCTGTCTGTCGGCGGAGTTGTTTTTGCATATCAAAAGTATGCGTCAACATTCAATAATGCAAGCAACGGAAATGTAAGTTTAAACAGCATTAATGAAGGTATGTCATATACAATTTTAGATGACGGTACGAATGTTTATGAAAATCCCGATAAAGGCTCGGCAGTGCTTATGCAGACAAAAGCAAATGAAACGGTAAGCTTTTTGGCACTTGCGCATGGCGGTTTTTATAAGATAAGAGTAAACGGCGTGGACGGATATGTGTTGTGTGACAAGGTTGTCGATAAAACTCTTGCAACACCGGCACCGACAGAAAATCCGACAAAGGTTATGTACATTGTAAATGTGAATGAAAGCGTAACATTGAGGAAAACTCCGGACCAAAACGGTGAACAGATTACCACAATTCCGCTTGGCACGCAGGTTGAATTTGTAAAAAAGGAAAATGATGATTTTTCAAAAATTAAGTATGGCGGACAAGAAGGCTTTGTAATGACAAAGTATCTTACGGAAGACGCGAATATTGCAATTCAACAGGCAGGCAATAAAAATGCCAAACCTGCTGAACCGGTGCAACATGCGACAGGCTCGTCCGATGTATCGGTTAAATTCACAATGTATGTTTTTAATGTACAGAACTCAATATATTTAAGAAAGTATGCGGAAGAAAATTCGGAAAATATCTGTACAATCCCTTGGGGTGAACCTGTCGGATATATTGAGGATGTTACAAACGGTTTCTACAAAATAAAATACAAGGGACAAATCGGTTATGCCAAAGCGGAATATTTGACATCAACAGATCCTCATGTCTACACAGGCGGAAATCCGATTTATCATATTTCAGGAGTGCAAAATTCGGTGTATTTAAGAAAAACACCGTCAGAGCCGGCGGAATACATTTGTGAAATTCCTGTCGGAGCGGCAGTTGAATATCTCGGCTCGTACAACGGATATGATAAGGTTAATTATAACGGTATGGTCGGATATGTGACAAGTGCATACGTCAGATAGGGGGATAATGATATGAACAGAGAAGATTATAATTTTGATCCAATGACCGGTGAAAAAGTTATTAAAGATGACTATAATTTTGATCCAATGACCGGCGAAAAAATTATTAAAGATGACTATAACTTTGATCCAATGACCGGTGAAAAAATTGTAAAAACCAATGAACAATCTCAACAATTTAATTCTGAGGGGTATCAACCAAACAATAAAATCACTATTATTGTAATTGTGGTTGTAACGGTTATATTTTTGGCGGTTGCGTCAGGCTTTGCGGGATACTTTTTGGTAAGCGGACACAATCAAGGACAAAAACCTGCCAATCCGATTTTGACGTCAGAGGCGATAAAGTGGTCGGCGGTAAAGCTGAATGACGGTGAAATACCAAATACATATGAAAATAATATGCCGTCGGCTGAGATAAAAGGCGTCGGAACGAAATCAAGCATAATCAATAAATTGAGAGAAAATACAGATAAAAGTCTTGGTTCACTTCAGGTTTCAGAGATTGACGGCGGTGTAAAGTATTATACTCTCGAAGATCAAGTTCTGAGAATAGATATTCCGTCAGGTGTAAACGGTTTTAAGTATAATCGAATTTATTATTTTAATAATGATGTATTGTATTTTGGACTTGTTTATTCGGCGGCAAATCAAAACAATTTGTATTTTTATCAAGGCGAAATGTACAGATATATAAATGAAAAGGGCGAAATGAAACAAAATGAGTTTAAAGATGATGTCTTTAAAACTTTAGGAAATTTTGCTCTTAACGAGGCATATTCTTTTTATGATTATAAGACAGGTGTAAAGAACGACAGAAGATAAAATGTGAAACAGGTAAGTCTATTTTAAATACGGCTTACCTGTATATTTTTTTATTAAAGCAGTAGAAAATCTTATGAATTTCTGATATAATTATTATAAAAGAATATGATATTAATGCGTTTAAAGGAGGGATAAATATGAAAAATTATAGGAAAGTAATAGCGGTAATTGCGGTGTTGATAGGCTTGTTTGTTATGGCGGTGAGTGTTTCGGCGGCAGACTTGGCAATTATTGTAGTGGATGGCAAAGCAGTTGTCGGAAACGGTACATCGGGCGTTGCGATTGTTGCATCGTATGACGAGGACGGAAAACTTACAAAGGTTGTGAAAGAGTATGTGACGGAAAGCAGCAGTACGGTGCTTAATGTAAAAAACGGCGACAAGGTTATGTATTGGGACGGATTAGAAACAATGAACCCGCTTTCAGATGCCGTTACGGTAACAGATGTCATTTCGGACGAAGATAAAGAAACCATATATGAGGCGGCGGTCGATAAAGCACTTCGTGAGGCTCTCGGCAAAAATAAGGGCAAGGATATGACGGAACTTCAAAAAGCATTGGCACTTCACGACTGGCTTGTGATGAATTGTCAGTATGATGTGACGACATCAAGACCGAATGCACACTCTGCGTATGGTGCGATTGTAGAGGGTTATGCCGTTTGCGACGGTTATGCTAATGCATATAACGACCTACTTGGCAGAGTCGGAGTGACGGCAACGTATGTGTTGGGAAGAAAACCGGTGCATTTGGGTGAGGATCCGCAACTTCATGCTTGGAACTGCGTTACAATCGGCGGAAAAAATATCATGTTGATGTTACGGCGGATGACCCTGTTCCCGATATGCTGGGCACAGTGAGTCGTGGGTACTTTTTAGTAAGTGATACTGTATTAAACAGATCAGGATATGGAGATTATGCTACGCATTGTACGGATACGACTTATGAAGAATATGATATGTTTACCGGTTTTTATATGCAATTTATATGGAATGATGATATTCAGAAATTCTACTATATTGATATGGACAAAGTGAAAACTACTTCTGATTTTACAGAAACACTTACACCTTCATCAGAAGAAAACGGAGCGAAACCGACAAGCTATATTATAACTGAGGACAGCAAATATATTTGTTTCTTTAGACCGAGCTTTGTAACGAGTCAATCCACAGTGTATCTTTATAGCTTTGAAACCGATAAATATTATACATATGCAATCAAGAATATTAAAGATGTTGTTTTCTGCCGAATAAGACAAAAAGGAAATAATATTGAGGTTGTAAGAGATTATTATAAAAACAATATGCCTTATATAGTGAATGTGGTGAAGACTATTCCGCTTCCGAATGATATAAGGGAACGCAATGTTACATTTGACCCTAATTATAGTGGCGGAAACATAACAAGCTGCAAATACATTAACAACTATTGGACAGACGGCGAGCAGGCGTTTGCCGATTTGACAAGAAATAATTTTGCGTTTGGCGGTTGGTATACCGAAAAAGGCGGCGGAACAAAGATTGAAAACTTTGAAGAAATTTCCGGTGATGATGTAACGCTTTATGCTCATTGGTGGGGGGCTTGGAGTATATCCGAAGACCCGACACTGACCGAAAGCGGAAAAGCAGTGCGTTCACTTGAGGGTTATCCGAACGTGACGGAAGAAATAACAATTCCGAATTTATCAGATGAATCAGTGTGGACAAAAAAGTATACAAAACCGGCGACAATGGCAGCGGAAGGTTGGGTGCTGTATACCTCTGAATATGGCAATGTGAAGATTACATTGCCGAAGAAAGATTGGGAGTATGGTATTACTTATAAAGACGGCAGCGTTTATATTACCGTTACGGAAGAAGCCTCTTATATAGTCAGATTTAAGTGCGGAGATAATGTCGGAGACAGAAAGGTAATCACAAACGGCGCAGGCGAATATAGAGTGATGAATCCAAAGGATTTTACGCCTAGCGGAACTGTTACGGCAACTCTGTATGACATCGAAATGAATGAACTTGCCACGGTTGAATATGAAGTGGAATAAGATTTTAAATTTTTAATCAAGTCATTAATCAGTAAAATGATTGATGACTTGATTTTTGATTGATGGATTGATATAATCAAATCAAGAGGTGAGGGTGTTGACAAACAACCGCCGTTTGAAATAAACGAGTGTATCATGGCAGATGTAATAGAGATTGCGGAGCTTGTAGGCAGAGTGAGCGTTACGGATAAAATATCAATGAATCCTACACTGCGACGAACAAACAGAATACAAACAGAATACAAACAATATGTACCTAAGCTTGTTCGAGAATTACTTGAATGGACGGAAAAAGTGAAATTCATTTGCTGATTAAAAGCTGTTGGGGATATGTAATTATATAATATTTTTTGAATTGAACATAGACAGGTTATTTTATGACCTGTCTTTTTTATGTCAAATAAATATTAATGTTTATTTGGCATATTATTTTATAGGAGGTGATATTATGCATATTAAGATCAGACCACCAAAGAGTAAGCAAATATTTGAGTCTGAATTATTGAAGATACTTTCGAGGAAGCCGATTAAACGCAGATAATATACATAATGAAAGTGGAAGGGAGGTGCGGTAGAATGAGAATGGCGGCATATTGTCGTGTCAGTACAGAGAAAGAGGAACAACTATCTTCTCTTGAAAATCAACGTGAATTTTTTGAACAGTACGCCGATAAAGAGGGCGATACGTTGGTAAAAATATACGCTGACGAGGGTATCAGCGGCAAAAGCATGAACAAACGTGAAGCGTTTACTCAGCTTTTGGAAGATTCCAAAACGGGAGCATTTGACTATGTTGCGGTAAAAGATATAAGTCGATTTGCCCGTAACACGTCTGATTTCTTATACGGTATCCGCACCTTGCGTTCCAACGGTGTCGATGTCAGATTTTTGTCAAATAATCAGACAGTTATAGGTGAAAGTGAATTTGTATTGACGGTGTTTGCCGCACTTGCACAAGAGGAAAGTTCTAACTTGTCAAAACGTGTAATTTTCGGTAAACGTCAAAATGCGAAAAAAGGTCGTGTCCCGAATGTGGTTTACGGCTACAATAAAATAGATACATACACGCTTGAAATTAATGAACAGGAAAGCTATATTGTGCAGTTGATGTTTAAGTGGTATATAGAGGGGGAAGGCACGAGGCGGATAGCTATTAAGTTAAACGAAATGGCTATTCCGACAAAAAAGCAAGCTAAATGGGTTCCTAAAACCATACGCAGGATTTTGCAAAATCCAATATACATAGGTAAGATTATAAATAATAAAAGCCTCACAAAAGATTTCCTTTCGGGAACAAGAGAAGCAATTCCGCCGGAGGAATGGTACATACATGAACGTCCGGAACTTAGAATAATCAGCGATGATGATTTTGAACTTGTTCAGCATAAAATTAAAGAAAGACAAGAGCAATATAAAAATGACAATCCCGGCAACAGATTTTCAAATCGACACTTGTTTTCAAATTTGATTAAATGCGGTGAGTGTGGCAAAAGCTTTACCGCAAAGGTGTATCAATGGAAAAACCTTTATGTGAGATACCGTTGTTGTGTGCATAATAATAACGGTAATGCTCACTGTACAAACAGTGTTACGGTTGATGAGCAGGAACTGCTTAATGAAGTCAAAGCATATCTGCTTACGGCAATAGAAGATAAAAAAGCGTTTGCGGATAAGCTGATGAAACAATATAAAGCACAAACAACAAATGTTGACGTGTCAAAATTGGCTGATACACGACAGTCGCTTGAAAAACGTCGGAGCAAATTTAAAGAAATGTTTGCGGCGGATATTATCACAATGGACGAACTCAAAAAAGAAATGTACGCTATTGATGAGGGTATGCGAAGTATTGATGAGGAATTAAAAGCGTATGATGAAATTCAGAAAAAAGCCACGCACATTGATGATATACATAAAGATATTGAGCAAATTCTCATGCAGAATGAATATACAAATGACGATATGCGGCGGATAATTGAAAAGATAGTTGTGTATCCGGATAAGTCGGTGGAAATATTTATGAAGTAAAATATAACGTGAATTTGTGTTATATTTAGTATAAGAGGTAAGCAAGTCGCAAAACGTGTTTTGAAGCAAATAAACAACTGTGACTATGCATCAAAAGCGAAGGAAGACGGTTACAAGAATATTATCAAATGCGGAGTAGCATTTAAAGGTAAAATGTGCTATGCCGTTGCGGAGTGACAGTAAATTATAAAAAGACTTGTTGTGAGTAGAATCACAACAAGTCGTCATATTTTATCGGCTTTATATTTTTGGCAATCTGATTAAACCATAGGCTTGTTCCGAAATCGAATATAGGTGCAAAGCCAATCCAATCAAGAGTATTTGCATTTTGTGGTCCGTGGTAGAGGTGGTAGACCCGATAACATTGGGTGCAAAGCTTGTTGATGTACGTGACAGAAAATCTTGTTGCTGTGATGATGATTTCGATTTGGCGTCTGTGCCTGCGTCGGTTTGCAGAGTGTTTGACGATCAGTTCGTAACAGGCAATGAGGCAAAACGTGTGTTCGTATCTTTGGGTATTTTCTCCATAATTAAAATCGAACGCCACGTTCAACTTCTTATCCCGTCATATGACTTCTGTATCCCTCAAAAAGAATGTGTAGGGGCAACGGATGACAATCCTTGTGACTTATTTGAGAGAATAGACTTCCCGGTTGACGAATTCTTCCCGCCTGAGAGGGGCGAATTCTTGGAATGTGATCAAGATGACATATCCGAGCCGGAAGATGACAGTGACTGTGGATGCCGAAGATAAATCAGTACAAAAACCTCCTGTGATTATGCAGGAGGTTTTTGCTGTATTATGAAAAAACAGACAGTTCCGAGGTTCAGTGTAGCTTTAGCGATGAAAAATAAAACTCCTTTTGATATGACATTAAAAGTTTTTGTTTCAGAAAAAAATTAATTTTTTTGAAAATCCATTGCATCGTACATCGGTGTACGGTGTATAATAATTATAGAACATAGTCTGCCAAGACGAAAAAATTAAGAAAAGAGGGATTAAAATGAAAAAAGTTTTTAGCACATTGCTTGCGGCGATTATGGTATTTACCATGCTTGCAGTGCCTGTCTTCGCAACGGATATTGAAGACGGCAGTGAGGCTTATGTAACAGTAGGAAGTATGAACGTCACAAAAAATCCGACACCGTCCGGAAGTATCAGTGTTGTGTACCAAAATGAGAAATTGACGGTTTTGGAGGCATACATAAACGGCAAGGACCAAATAGCGGACAATTACCACAAAGTTCAGCTTAAAGACGGTACAATCGGTTATGTGTATGCTTATGCAAACAGAAAAGATACACTTGAGGCGGCAGAGGACTTTGAAGAAAAGTTGAATGAGTCTTTAAAGTCGGATGATGAAAAATATCAACACGCAATAAATATGGTTTTCCTTGCTGATTACATCTACGGCGGTTCAAAAACAACCGAAGGTGAAGAAATGAATTTCTACGCAAAAGTTCCGACTGAATGGGTAAGACATAAAAGACCGGCATCGTTACCGTTAGTAGGTAAAGCAGTTATACATATCGGTGATGAGGGTAAATTCGGCTCGGTAAAAGCATCTTTCTATCCGGGCAATCCGCCGATTAATTATCACTCTAAGAGATTGGACGAACTTAAAGAAATCGGCTATGATCCTCCGTTTGCAGAAAAGTCAAGAACAGAGGCAAATGCCAACACAGCATTTTATGCAGGTGCAACAAGTGAATTTGACGTTGTCGGATATAACGAAGATTGGGTTGCAATATGGAGTGAAGGCGGTGTTGATGAATCGCGAGGTACAATCAGACAATGTGGAGAAAAAGACGGTACTGCTTTTACAAGCTGGAAACCTGCCGTATATTTTGTACCGAGAAAAAATTGTTATATCTTAGATATTAACAATCAAGTGACAACTCCTCCGGAAATTGAGGCAGTCGGAAAAGCAACCGCTCCGCTTATGGTAAAGACAACTCCCGACTCAACGGATTATGTAAAATCGGGTGTTTACAAAATAAATCAGTCTGTTCAAATAGTGGACGCAACACCACAAAACGGACATTATAAAATCTATTACAAGCACGGTTTATATTATGTTGAATCCAAATATGTCAATATACAACTTGCAAACACCGAAAAACCGCTTATTTCGTACAAAGCGGAGGCAAATGCGGATTGTGATATTTCAGACGGTTCTTCGGTTAAAAAAGGTGCGGTAATAGATGTTATCGAGAAAGATTATGACGGAACAAATTCAAAAATCTGGTTTAACTCGAAGGTATGTTATATTCCGACAAGCAATCTTGCCGATTTCACTAAAATACCGTCAGCTGATGACGTAGCAAAGCTTGGTGCACCTATCGGTGTTCTGTCCGTAGATACACCTTGGGGCGAATGGGGTGCGTTGACCTATTCTGCCGAAGGACTTGCAAAGCTGAAAGAGTATCGTTTCGGATATATCAACGTTGATATGGATAAGAGCTTAGAATATAATGAGTGGGTTCGTTCAAACAACGGTGAAATCAATAAAATAGAAAACAAAGAATGGGTAAATGTATACGGTATTGAAGAATTTTCGTTTGACCGTGATGAGGATATGAGGAATATTCCGGGAATAGATTCTTCTGAAATAGAGCCTTGGATTATAACAGGAAAAATCTATACTATTTACTATAACGGAGAGATTCGCTATTTGGTTCAAGAGGATGAAAGTCAGGAAACATTTACTTATTATCCCGGAAACGGATTCAGCAAAAACTCTGTTGCCAAAACGCAGACTATTTGTCTGGATAGCCGCAAATATAACACCGTTGCATATAACATTGATGACAACAACTACTTTAAGCTCAGAGATATTGCACAAATCTTAAACGGAACAATTAAAACATTTGATGTTAAGTATGACGGAGCAACAAATTCGATTGATATGCTAAGCTTTTATGATTATACATCGGTTGGCGGCGAATTAACACCGGGAGACGATGTTACAAGGACAGCCTTTTCGTCATCGGCGTTTTTAACACTGGACGGAGTACCTATAAAGGCAACGTGCTATAATATTGACGGTAACAACTACTTTAAACTTCGTGATATAACAGATGTGTTGGATTGCCGAGTTGACTGGGAAGAAAAGAACCAAACAATTTGGATAATACCGGGTATGACTGCGTATGACGATCCGAATGAGGCTGTGGGCTGATAAAATAATATACGGTTCATTTGAGGTGGTGACGAAGTCACATATCCGCGCCGAAAGATGGCAGTGACTGTGAGTGTCAAAGAGGATAAATATGATTAATATAACCCTCTTACCGGCTTTGATTTAAAAAGAGGGGCACATCAAAGTTAGACATTCTCAAAACAATTTGATATAGTTTAAAATATCACCTGCGGTATTTGTGAGGGAGCTAAGGGCGTTGCCTTGAACTCTAACACTTGCCGCAGGTGTTGCTTTATGCGGAATTTTTAGAGGTTTGGCTGACTTGACGGATAGAATTTGCGGAAAGTATTGTTTATTTTTATGGCTTGTATATGTGAAAATTTAATGATATAATATTAAAAAAATATTAAGGGGTAGAAAAATGAAAATATTTGATAATATAATGTCTTGGAAAAAGCCCGAAATGCTTGACTTGGCAAAAGAGCTTAATATAAAAGGTCGTTCAAAAATGAACAAGGGCGAAGTGGCAGAAAGCATATCGGAAATATTATTATCAGACGAGTATTTTAAGACGGTTCTTGCGGCGCTTGACAAAGAACAAACAGAATGTCTTGTAAATTGGTGCGAGAGCAATGAAATTAAACAGTCAGACGTTTTCAAAATTAGACTTTTATTGGAATTAGGTTATATATCATTTGAAAATGAACAGTACAGCTTGTGTGACGAAGTAAAATACTTAGTTGCTAAATGTTATACAAACGAATCAAAAGGCGATTTGGAAGTCAGAGATAAAATAATAAATTACTGCAATGTTTTTGCGGAACTTTACGAAATTGTTCCGTTGGACAAGGTTTTTGAAATATACGACAAGCAAAACCATGATATTTCAAAAGAAGATTTTATGGAATTGATTAATACTGTCAACGGTAAAATGGATTTGTGGGAAATATACAACAATTCGATTGTAAACACTTATGTTTTGGAAGAAGGTTTTTATGATGATTTGTTGAAAACGCAAGGTAACAAGCCGTTCTATATTCCGTCAAGAAAAAAGATTATGAAAATGGCTAACCCGGGATATATTGAAGAAACCAACGAATATCTTGCACTTAGACATTACTTGATTAAGAGAATGGGTATGGATGAAGTAAAGGGCGAAAACTTATGCTTTGAAATTGAAATGGAATGTAAAATGAGCAATGAAAACGCTCCTGATATTCTTAGCTTGTTTGACAAGTATAATGTTGAATTAAATGATAATAATGCAAAAAAAGTAATCGGTTTGGTACAAGCTGTTAATTTAAACACAAGAAAAGCGGTAAACAGAGGTTATACCGATTTGCAAATCGAAGAAATGAATAACAGATATATGGTTCAGAACGATTTTTTCCCGTTCTTTATGTAAAAAACAAAAACTCCCGAACTTATATGTTCGGGAGTTTTTTTATTCTTCTATCGGCAGAGCCACTTGTGTTATGAAAAGTTTTTTATCCTTATGTTGCGGGGGACCTTCAAGATATGTATGACGGCACATTCCCAAAGGTGTGAGATTATGCTCTTTGGCATACGACAAAAGTTTTTCGCGAACTTTCGGGAGTTCCTCATATGCACCGTGATGATAAATGCAAATTGCACGCATTGGGGTCAGTACGACGATATGTTCGCCGCTGCTTTCAGGCGGTACGGCAACACAGTAAGAAATTTCGTTGGGTGCGGACAATGGGTATTCTAAAAAATACATTCGCCTTGTCATATCGGTACCGTATTCGCGCATTGCAAGTATTGCGGTATCGCGCAGAATATTTGTTTTATCGAGAATACTTTCCGTAGTAAAAGTGCGTCGATAAATCGTTTGCTTGTCAATGTGGATTTCCTTGATTTGTGTGAGATTGGTGTTTGCTCTTTCATACAACTTTTCAATATTCAAATTTATTTCGTCACGCATAGCTTCAAGGCGGCGGATAAGCGGTAATAAATCGGTTTTACCGTCTAAATAGTCGTGAATTTCATCAAGCGACAGACCGAGCTTTTGAAAAATACGTACTGTACGAATTTTAGTGAACGTATCTACGGTATAATAACGATTTCCGTTTTTGCCGTCCTTAACGTCCGGAGTAATCAATCCTTTTGCTTCGTAATTCAATATGATTTTTCTTGTAATTCCGATTGATTTTGCCATTTCACCGATCGTAAACATATTTTTTTCAACATTCATATCATCACCCCAAAACATATATTAATACAAAAAACGGAAAAATGCAAGACATAGAAAAAATGTTGTTTAAAATTCGTGTATAGTGGTATATATTATATATGAATAAATTTACGGAGGTAATATAAATGGCAAACAAATATTCGGGAACAAAAACAGAGGAAAATTTAAGAACTGCCTTTTCGGGTGAGTCGCAAGCACGTAACAAATACACATATTTTGCGTCGAAGGCAAAGAAAGACGGCTTTGAACAAATAGCGGATTTGTTTTTGAAAACAGCCGACAATGAAAAAGAACACGCAAAAATGTGGTTTAAAGAATTAAACGGAATCGGAACAACGGCAGAAAATCTTGTTTCGGCGGCAGAGGGCGAAAATTTTGAATGGACAGATATGTATGCCGATTTCGCAAAAACTGCCGAAGAAGAAGGCTTTGACGAATTGGCTGAAAAGTTCCGTATGGTAGCCGCAATAGAAAAAACTCACGAAGAACGTTACCGTGCATTGCTTCACAACGTTGAAACAAAAGAGGTTTTTGAAAAGAGTGAAGTCAAGGTTTGGGAGTGCCGTAACTGCGGTCATATTGTTGTAGGCGTAAAAGCTCCGCAGGTTTGTCCTGTGTGCAATCACCCGCAAGCATATTTTGAAATTCACGCAGAAAATTATTAAAAATTTCAGCATATCATTTTTGGAAATGATATGCTTTTTTATTTGAAAATATTAATCGAAAAGTCTTGATTAAATGAATAATTAATGATAAAATGTATGTAATGGCGGTTGGAATTTGTATGAATTGAATTTGCAATTTTACAGACGCTATTATTAAAGTTGGTTTTTTATTTGAGAAAGGCTATGGAGTTGAAAATGAAAAAAAATACGGCTCTTTTAACGGTATTGATGATGTGCATGACATTCGGTGCGAATTTTGTATACGCGGCGGACGGTAATTCGGCACGCAATGCTGTTTTGCAAATACGTAAGGAGATAGACAGTCACAAGTCGAACATTCAATCGAAAAACGGTGAACTGTTTAAACTTACACCCGAAGAAATCGCCGAAGCGGATTTTAAGAATTATGATACGTCATCAGTACTGTTGGGAACTGACTTGTATGAGTTTTCTGCCGGCAGTGTTTCAAACGACATAAAAGGCAAAGACGGAACAATAAACACACTTGCTCCGAATGAATACAAAGTTCACAGTACGATTAAATACGGAAAATATCCGTCAATATTTAATTCAGACACGGTGATAAAAACTTCCGGCGGAAAACGGGCAACGCTTGTTGCGGATTATTCGGACGATGTGCCGTCATATCAGATTGTGAAGAATGTTGAGAATTTATATGTCGAAAATATAGATTTTGAAAATTTTCCTATGATAAAGTTTGAAAATTGCGATAATATTATTTTCAACAACTGTTCTTTTACCGATTTTGAAAACAACGGAATTGTGTTCAGAGATTGCAGTAATCTCGCGATTTTGAACAGTAAGTTCACAAATTGCGGCAATCAGATTTCGGACAGTTCAAATAGCGGTTACAGTATAAGAATAGTCGGTGATGCACAAAGTCCGGCTGAAAATGTTCTTATTGAAAATTGTACTTTCGAGAATAGCTGCGGTAAGACGATAAGTTTTGTCGGCGATGTTGACGATTATGTTATAAGAAATAACACGATTAACAACAGTGTTTGGGGGGCGATTGATTATTGGACTCCGACTGTTTCGGGCAAATATGCAGACGTTATTGAAAATAATGTGTGCAAAAATATCGGTTTCGGCAAACCGTCCGTAAATGATACGAACGCACTTACAAGCGGTGTTGGTTGTGCGGCGATATTCGCGGGTATGGGAACATCACTCCCTAATACGATTGTGAAAAATAACGTTGTACAAAATTGCGTTGAAACGGGTATCGAAGGTCCGTATGAATTGGTTTATCACAATACGGTAAAAAATACAGGCGAAAATTCCGTTGCACGTTATACCGGCTCTACAGAGGCGATATATATTAAGCTGACGACTGAATTTGAACAGAAATATATAGGAAATACTATCGAAACAAGAGGTTTGAGATGCTTTTCTTCTTATTCGAACAGAGATGATGAGTACAAGGGAATATACATTTTGAACAATTCTGTGAATTTGGAAAATACAGATGCAAGTATTACTTGCAATTACACTCGTTCGGACATTGAAATCAACTGTAAAAAAATAAAGAAGATTGTTATTGAAAATAATACGGGAATGATGAAAGACAAAAAGAGTGTAAACATCTATACCGACAAGGGTTATGTTATGGATTATTTCAGTATTCATAATCCTTGTATGATAGGCTCAGTGCCTGAAAAGGCGAGATATTGCTTAAATATCAATAATAATTAAACAGAATGCAGTCAAAATCGTTGCGGATTTGTCTGCAGACTCAATTAAGCTAATCATTGGGGAACATATAAACAATGCGTATGCTTTGTTTATATGTTCCTTTTTTGGTGCAAATATATAAAAATTATAGGTATATTTAATAGATAATTACTAAAAAGTAAAATATATGTTGAAATTGCACGAATAAAGTGATATGATAAAAGTATAATTTGTACAAAAAGGATGATTGCTATGGAATATATTGGACATACATCAGACGACGGACGGAAACAGCTGCTTTTGGACCACTTGAACGGAACGTCGAAGTTATGTCGTGAAAATGCGAATGAATTTTGGGCGGATATAGCCGAATTTGTGGGGCAAATACACGATATAGGCAAGTATACATCGGGTTTTCAAAAACGTATAAACGGTGCGGAAAATATCCGAGTGGAACACGCAATATGCGGTGCAAAAGAAGTTGCGAAAGCACCGCCGAAATCATATGTGCCTATGATTGAGTATTGCGTTGCGGGACATCATTCGGGTTTACCTGACGGCGGAACGAAAGTTGACGGTGAAGAAGATTCGACATTGCACGGCAGAATGAAACGAAAAACCGGCGATTATTCTGCGTATGAAAATGAAGTTAAACTTGAATATCCCAAAGATAATTTGAGAGAACTTTTTGATGTCAGTAATCAGAGAGAAATTATTGAAAGGTATTCTTTTTTTACAAGATATTTGTTTTCATGCCTTACGGATGCGGATTTTATAGATACGGAGCGGTTTGTAACTCCCAACACAGACAGAGGTATAGACGGAGATTTTCAAAAAGCATACGAAAAAGTATGTGAAAAACTTAATTCTTTTAAAATAGAAACCAAACTTCAGGAATCAAGAAGTATTATACAAGAACAGGTTTATAAAAGTGTTGAATCGAATGCGAATGTGTATACATTGAATATGCCGACAGGCAGCGGAAAAACTCTTTGCAGTATAAGAGCGGCTTTGAAAACTGCGATAGAGAATAAGAAAAAACGTATTATATATGTAATTCCGTATGTCAGTATAATTGAACAGACAGCAAAGGTGTTCGAGGATATTTTCGGTGACGTACTTCCTGTGTTGCAGCACCATTCAAATTATGATTTTGATGATGATAAAAATGAAGATGAGAACGAAATAACTTCGGAAAAATTAAAACGTTCCTGTGAAAATTGGGACGCAAAACTTATAGTAACAACGAATATTCAATTTTTTGAATCACTGTATCATTATAAAGGCAGACGACTTAGGAAACTTCATAATCTGGCGGACAGTGTTATTATATTTGACGAAATACATATGCTGCCGATTGACTATATTCAGCCTTGTTTAAGGGCTATAGGGTATGTGACGAAGTATCTTAACAGTACGGCAATTTTGATGTCGGCGACAATGCCGAATTATGATAAATTTATGGAAAGGTATATGTCAGGTGTCAAAATTGAAAATGCGGTTAAGGATACGTCGTTGTTTAACGTATTTGATAAGTGCAGATATGAGTATATCGGAAAGTGTGAACTTGCTTCACTGGCAGAAAAGGCACAGGAATATGACAATGCACTTATAATTGTGAACAAAAGGAAAACGGCAAGGGAATTATATGATATTTGCAGCGGTAACAAATATCATTTGTCAACATATATGACGCCTTTGCATCGTTCGGAGATTATTGCAAAAATAAAGGAAGATATAAAGAACGGAATTAATACGACCGTGATTTCAACATCACTGATTGAGGCAGGTGTTGACCTTGATTTTAAGGCGGTATTCAGAGAAATTGCGGGAATTGATAACATATTGCAGTCCGGCGGTAGATGTAACCGTGAGGGTAAGATGGATATGGGCGATGTGTTTGTTTTTGAAACAGACGGCGGAAAAGGTGAAATTCAGCTTAAATCAAATATAACACGAAATTTGTTTGAGGAATTTGACAATATTTCAACCGATAAATGTATTGAAGAATATTACAGTCGCTTATTTGCATTTAATGACGGAAATATAGACAAAAGTACCATAACTTCGCTTATGGGTGAAAATTTGAAATTTGATGAAATACCGTTCAGAACGTATGCCGAGAATTTTAAGTTTATCAAAAATCAAGTTATAGGAATAGTAATTCCGCGTGATGAAAATAAAGATTTGATTGAACAGCTCAGATACGGAAAACTGTCCGTAAAACGAAAACTACAGCAGTACAGTGCATCCGTACATATTTGGGAGCTTGAAGAAATGATTAAAGAGGGGATTATAGAACAGCTTGATTGTGGTGTTTGCATACTTGCAAATACAGATTATTATAAGTCGGACGTGGGTTTGACGTTGGAAAATGATGTAGATTATTTTGTATGAGGAGGTTAAAATGAGTTACGGATTTAAAATTATGGTTAAAGGCGATTATGCCGCCTTCAACCGCCCTGAAATGAAAGTTGAACGTGTTAGTTATGATGTGCCGACACCGGGAGCACTTGAGGGAATGATAAAGTCGGTGTATTGGAAACCGGCAATTCGGTATGTAATTGATAAGATTATCGTTTTTAATCCGATAACATTTATCAATGTTCGCCGTAATGAAGTTAAGGAAAAAATAAAATTGCAGTCGGTACAAAAAAGTATGAAAAATGGTACAGGTGATGCAACGATTTATACTAAGGATATGATAAATCAACGCGGAAGTATGATTTTGAAAGATGTATGTTACGGCGTGGAATTTCACTTTGAACTTACGGGTATACAGAGTGACCATGATGACGAGTCGGAGGAAAAGCATTATAATATTCTTCTAAGACGTTTAAGAAACGGTCAGCAGTTCAGACAACCTGTGCTTGGGTGTCGTGAATTCCCTGTAAGGAGTATTGAACTTGTGGAGAAATTTCCGCTTGAAAATGTTTCGGATACGTTAAAAGGTGATACGGATTTAGGATTTATGCTGTATCATATGAAGTTTGAGGACGGCGGACATCCGAAAGATAATGATTGGGATAAACGTAATTTTTCGGACAAGGCAGACGCACTTTTTTACAGACCGCATATGATTGACGGTGTTATAGATGTAGCAAAATATAGGGAGATGATGAAATGCTGATAAAGGCTTTGAATGAATATTACGATATTCTTGCGAGAAATGACAAGGTTTGCAAGGACGGTTTTTCAAAACAGAATATCACGCATATGATTATGCTGAGAAAAGACGGTACAGTAAGCGATATTATAAACGTGGAGCAGGAAAGTGAACCCGACAGTAAGGGTAAAACCAAACTTCAGCCTATATCGGTGGTTTTGCCGGAGAGAACGCAGAAACCCGGTATAGACGGAAATATTGTCGAACACAGACCGTTATATATTTTCGGACTTAATTACGACAATAAGAGCGGTACATATTCAACTGAGGACAGTACGGATAAGGCGAAGAAATCGCATAAAGCGTTTGTGGACAAAAATCTTGAATTTACAGAGGGTATGACATCGGATATAGTTACGGCATACAGAAACTTTTTGCAAAAGTGGAATCCGCAGGTCGAAACCGAAAATGAATTGCTTGTAAATCTCGGAAAAGCATACTCGACGGCGAATTTTATTTTCGGTCTTGACGGACACCCTGAAATAAAATTGCACGATACTGACGGCGAAATTGCTCAAAAGATAACGGAACTGAAAAAATCAGTCGGACCGGTGCAGGGTAATGACATATGTGCCGTTACGGGAGAAAAAGGCGAAATATCGGTAACGCACGATAAAATCAAGGGTGTAAGAAATGCAAATGCAACAGGTGCGTTAATGGTTTGCGTAAATAATACGGCAGAGTGTTCATACGGCAAAGAACAGGCGTACAACAGTTCCATAACGCAAACTACTATGAAACACTACACAGAGGCATTAAACACTTTAATCGCAGACAAAAATCACAGAATATATCTTGATGATATGACAGTTGTATTTTGGGCGATGTCAGATGACGATTCAAAAGAAACGGATTTGTTTGCTTCAATGCTTGGGTTTGACGATAAGATTGATGCAGATGAAATGAACGGTATTTTGCTTAAATCGCTTAATGACGTAAATCAGGGCAAAAGTCCCGATTTTACAGAACTCGATATTGATAAAAATGTTGAGTTTTATATTGTGGGAATTGCTCCGAATGTTTCGCGTCTTGCACAGAAGTTTATATACCGTGATAAATTCGGCAACATATTTTCACATATAGCAAGACACCAAGCAGATATGATGATTGTTAATTCAAAAGGAAATATACCGATGTGGCGAATATTCCGAGAATTAAAACCGCCTCAAAGCACAAATTACACCACACCGCCGCCGCTTATGGCTTCGGTGTTCGGTGCGATAATAAACGGTACACGTTATCCGGAGTCTTTGCTTGAAAATGCCGTAAGACGAGTGAAAACGGATAAATCGGTAAATTATGTTCGTGCAGGCATTATCAAGGCTTGCATAAACAGAAAAGATAGATATTCAAAAAATAAGGAGGAGATAAAAATGGCACTTGATATTGAAAATAATAATCAAGCGTATCTGTGCGGCAGACTTTTTGCCGTACTTGAAAAGGTTCAGATTGAATCAGTCAAAGGGAAAGAATTGAACAGAACGATTAAGGATTCATATTTTGCGTCAGCTTGTGCAAATCCGTCAACGGTATTTCCGAAACTTATAAAGCTTTCGCAATACCACATTGAAAAACTTGAATATAAAGTTAAATATAAGATAGTTACGGGTGAAATTATGGACAAGCTAAACGGCAAATTTCCAAAGACATTACCGCTTAGCGAGCAAGGTAAGTTTATTATAGGCTATTATCAGCAAATACAAGATTTTTATAAGAAAAAAGAAGATAAGGAAATATGAAAGGAAGTAGAGAATTATGGAACCAATTAAAAACAGATACGAATTTACAGTTATTTTTGATGTAGAAAACGGAAATCCCAACGGTGATCCCGATGCAGGCAATATGCCGAGAATTGATCCCGAAACGTCGGCAGGACTTGTTACAGATGTGTGCTTAAAGAGAAAAATCCGCAACTTTGTGGAAATTTTTAAAGAAGATGAGCCGTATTATAATATTCTTGTAAAGCCTGATAAGGCACTTAACACAAAATTTACGGAGGCATATGAGGCAATAGGCGAAAAGACAGGTCAAAAGGGTAAAAATCCTGAGGCGGTAAGAGCGGCAAGAGATTACATATGTCAAAATTATTTTGATGTAAGAACATTCGGTGCGGTTATGAGTACAGGTAACGACCCATGCGGTATTGTCAGAGGTCCTGTTCAGATTAGTTTTGCAAAGAGTGTTGATCCGATATTTACACAGGATATAACAATTACAAGACAGGCAAGAACAACAGAAGATAAGCGTGATACAGGTGAAACGGAAATGGGCAGAAAGAGCATAGTACCGTATGGCTTGTACAGAGCGGACGGATATGTGTCGGCTATGCTTGCACAGAAAATTACCAAGTTTTCGGAAGAAGATCTTGAACTTTTGTGGAAGGCCATTATCAATATGTTTGAACACGACAGAAGTGCCGCAAGAGGTAAAATGTGCGTAAGAAAACTTTATGTATTCAAGCATGATTCCTTACTCGGAAATGCTCCGGCGAATGTGTTGTTTGACAAAATTGTTATCGGCAAAAAAGACGGAGTGGAAGTTCCGAGAAGTTTCAATGATTATGAAATCACTGTCGATAAAAATATGCCTGAAGGAGTAGAACTTCAGGAGAAAGCATGATTAATATAAGGACAATACAGCATTATATGTATTGCCCGAGAAGATTCGGATTGCTTGAAATTGAGAATGCCTGGGCTGAAAATGTTTCGGTTGTGTTGGCGAATATTATGCACGAAAACGTACATTCGGGCAAACACCAATTCAAAAGCAATAGCAAGGTTGTTTTAAGCTCGGTTACTTTGTATAATGATGAACTTGATTTGTATGGCGTTGCGGATTGTATAGAGTTTTGCAAAAATAAAGACGGCGTACCGATAGACGGTCTTGACGGAAAGTACACTGTCAGACTTGTGGAATACAAGCCTACACAGCCTAAAGACGGCTCTATAAGAGAAACTGACGCGATACAGGTGTTTGCTCAAAAATTGTGTGCGGACTATATTTGGAAATGCAACAGTGAGGGGTACATATATTATGCCGATACAAGAAAACGTGTGAAAATGCCGTTTGATGAGGAGTATGGCAGGTATAAAGCATTGCTTGATGATTTGGTCGGTAAAATGCAAAACGTAATGGAAAGCGGTGTTATTCCTCCAAAAATAAAAGGTCAAAAGTGCAGTGGTTGCTCGATTAAAGATTTGTGTATGCCTAAAACGAAAAAGTACAGCATTAAACAGCTTATTGAGGAGGATTACGTATGAGAAAACTTTTGAATACTTTGTATGTCACGAATGAAAATATATACATGACTCTCGACGGCGAAAATGTTGTATGCAAGGAAAATAATGAGGTTAAATTACGACTTCCGTTTTCAAATATTGAGGCAATATTTTGTTTCAGCTATCTTGGCTGTTCGCCTGCACTTATGGGGAAGTGTGCCGATTACGGCATACCTATTAACTTCATATCTCCGTCAGGCAGATTTTTGGCTCGCGTGCAGGGTGCGTCACACGGAAATGTGTTGCTGAGAAAACGTCAATATGAACTTTTTTCAAAACCGCCTGCACTTTTAAGACAAAATACCGTTGCCGCAAAATTGGCGAATACAAAAAGTGTTGTGAAAAGAACGCTTAAAGATTATCCGCAAATTGATGAGGACGGCAAGCTGACTCATTGTATAGAATGCTTGGACGGTTGTATTAAAAGCGTGTATATCACAGATGATTATGATGGTATACTCGGTACGGAGGGTAACGGTGCAAAGGCATATTTTGATGTGTTTGACAGCCTTATTCTTCATCAAAAAGACGATTTCTGTTTTGCAATGAGAAGTAAAAGACCTCCGCTCGATAGGGTGAATGCAATGTTGTCGTTTTTATATACGATTTTTACCCGTGAATATGCGGCGGCACTTGAAAGTGTGGGGTTGGACAGTTATATGGGATTTTATCATTCGCTTCGCCCCGGACGTGAATCGCTTGCGTGCGATTTGGTCGAGGAGGGGAGATGTATTGTTGAAAGATTTGTGTTGACATTAATAAATCTTAAAATTATTAAACCCGAAGATTTTGATGTACAGGTAAGCGGTGCAGTTTTCTTGAATGATGACGGCAGGAAAAAGGTGCTCTCAAAATGGCAGGAGAAAAAACGTACCGATATGATACATCCGTATTTGAAGGAAAAAATTCCTATGGGACTTTTGCCGTATGTGCAAAGTATGTTGCTTGCAAAATTTGTGCGTGGTGAAATTGACGAGTATCCGTGTTATTTGGTGAAGTAGGTGATATTGATGATGACTTTGGTAAGTTATGATGTGTCAACTGTCGATGCGGCAGGTAGGAAAAGACTTCGCAAGGTTGCAAAGGAATGTGTTAATTACGGACAAAGAGTGCAAAATTCTGTGTTTGAAGTTGATGTTGATTACGGAACATTCTTGAAATTAAAAGATAGACTTATGAAAATTATTGATGAAGAACAAGATAGCCTTCGATTCTATTATTTGGGTAATAATTGGAAGAGGAGAGTGGAGCATATAGGTGCAAAGGAAACATATGACCCTGAGGGCAGTTTGATTTTGTGAGCGAACGTGCAGTGATATTGGTTTTATATGGAGGTTCGCCGAAAATATAATACATATTATGTAAAAAAATATCGCTTTTTAAAGTGATTTTTAATAAAATGTCCGCTCTGTTGTGGTGATGTGACTTCACATATACAATATGTAGAGTCACGCTCCCCACGGAGCGTGTGAGTTGAAATGAAAAAATCAAGGTTTTTTAACTGATTTCTATTGTCACGCTCCCCACGGAGCGTGTGAGTTGAAATTTAACTTTTTCTTGTACATGGCACTGTCATATCGGGTCACGCTCCCCACGGAGCGTGTGAGTTGAAATTATACTTTGCCAAACCTTTCAACCCATTATCATCAAGTCACGCTCCCCACGGAGCGTGTGAGTTGAAATAAAGCAAAAAACTAATGTTCCTAATAACTACAAGTCACGCTCCCCACGGAGCGTGTGAGTTGAAATACCCGAAAAAAAACTATAGTTACAATATATACGGTCACGCTCCCCACGGAGCGTGTGAGTTGAAATTTTTTCAAAAAAAATGATACGTTTTTTTAATATGTCACGCTCCCCACGGAGCGTGTGAGTGGAGGCGTCGGGGTGCCGTCCCGTACAAAATAGTAATTACAGAAAATAGGGAATAAGTGGCAGATTACCGCCTTACGGAGCCACCACTCCGTCATTGTGTGTCTCATCTCCTCAAGGAAAGGTATAAAAGACTCTATTAATGGGAACCGGTGACGAAGTCGGCTAAGTGGCAAGCAAACAAAAAATGGGCGGTGAATAACCGCCCGAAGAATAACTAATTTTTAGATTTATTAACCATAAATATACCGACTGAAACAAGGACAAGTGCTACAAGACCCTGAACACCGAAAGCCTGATTTTTCTCACCGAGAAAAACAGCCGAAAGGATAACGCCGAAGATCGGATTTGTAAAACCGAAAACGGCAACTTTACCGACAGGGTTATATTTAAGCAATATTCCCCACAAAGTATATGCTACGGCTGAAATCATCGCCATATATATAAGAAGTGCGATAGATGCAAGAGTAAATCCGGAAATCTTACCGCCTGTTGCTATTCCGACAACGACAAGAATAATACCGCCTAAAAAGAACTGATAACCGCTAAGAACCACAGGGTTTTCATCTTTAGAATATTTTTTAATCATACCCGATGAAAGTGCATAAGCTGCCGCTGAAAGCAATATAGCACCTTCACCGGAAAGTTTTATACTCATATCAAAACCGCCGTTCGCAAGGTTAATTACAACAACTCCTAAAAATCCTACAACACATCCCAAAACTTTTAAAACCGTCATTTTTTCGTACTTGAATATAAATACTGCAAATAATATTGAAAGAAATACGTTTGCGGCATTTATAATAGAAGATTTTACGCCTGATGTATTCGCCAAGCCTATGTAGAAAAACACATACTGCAAAACTGTTTGCACCATAGAAAGTTTAAAAACAGAAAAAAGTGATTCTTTTTTCGGTACAAGTATTTTTTTGCTTAAAATACTTCCGAAAAGAATTGTAAGTATACCGGCAAGTGTGAAACGAATACCGGCAAAAAGAAATTGTGAGCCGACCGCACCGGACGGAATGTTAAACATCTGATAACCTATTTTAATACAAGGAAAAGCACTTCCCCAAAGCAGACAGCATATAATCGCAAGTCCGCAGACGACAGGTGTTTTTGTTAATAATTTTTTATTCATAATATTACCCTCCTCAAAAACAACAACCATTCGATTGTACCACAAAATCACAATCAAAACAAGAAAAATATTTAGTTTTTTATAACTTTTGCGATTATTTGATAATTTTTGAAAAAAGTATTGAAAAATAAAAGCATTGTGCTATAATAGTTCAGGCATTAAACAAAGAGAGGAGATTACATATGACTAACGATATGACTAAGGGCAGTCCGATAAAGTTGATATTAAGCTTTATGGTACCGCTTCTTATAGGTAATATATTTCAGCAGTTCTATAATATGGCGGATACGATTATTGTCGGAAGAACTATAAGTGTTGAGGCACTTGCAGCGGTTGGTGCGACAGGTTCAATCTCATTTTTGATTGTGGGATTTGTGCAAGGTGTGACGAGCGGTTTTGCGGTTATAACCGCACAGAGATTCGGTGCAGGCAGTGAAAACGGTGTAAGGCGTTCCGTTGCGACAAGCATTATTTTAGGTATAGCCGTAACGATTGTTATGACGGCGATAAGCGTATTGGCGGCAAGACCGCTTTTGGAGATTATGAAAACTCCGTCTGACATTATAGACGATTCGTATAACTACATAATAGTAATTTTTGAAGGTATTGCGGCAGCGGTATTTTTCAACTTGTTTTCAAGTATACTCCGTTCGCTCGGCGACAGTAAAACACCGCTTGTATTCTTGATAATCGCAAGTATTATCAATATTATACTTGACTTTGTGTTTATTCTTACATTTAAAATGGGTGTTGCCGGTGCGGGTTGGGCAACTGTTATCGCACAATTTATTTCGGGTATATTGTGCTTTGTATACAGTTTGAAAAAATTCCCGATTCTACGACTTACAAAGCACGATTGGAAATTCTCTTGGAAATTTGCTTGGCAACACCTTGAAGTCGGCTTGCCTATGGCGTTTCAGTTTTCGATAACCGCCATCGGTACAATGGTAATCCAATCGGCACTTAATTCGCTCGGTTCAACTGCCGTTGCGGCATTTACAGCCGGTTCGAAAATAGACCAATTTGCAACACAGCCGCTTGCGTCATTGGGCGTTGCGGTTGCGACATACACCGCACAAAATTACGGCGCAAGAGAGCTTGAAAGAATTAAAAAAGGTGTGACGGGTGCGGCGATTATCGCAACGGTTTGCGGTATTGTAGGAGGATTTGTTGTTATTACGTTCGCAAAACCGCTTGTTGCATTGTTTGTCGGCAGCGGTCAGAATGAAGTTATGTCGCTTTCAAAAGAATACCTTGTTCTAAACGGCGTATTCTATGTGATACTCGGTTTACTGTTCGTTTACAGAAATGCTCTGCAAGGTATAGGCAGTAGTATGATTGCGTTTTTCGGCGGTGTTTGGGAACTGGTTATGCGTTCGCTTGTTGCATTTGTGCTTGTGTCATATTTGAAGTTTGCGGCGGTATGTATTGCGTCACCTGTTGCGTGGTTTGGGGCGACAATTTGGCTTATGATTGCTTACTTCATTATCATAAATCGCATTATTAAAAAAGCAAATTTCGCTAAAATTAATTATTGATGTATATTTAATATTGCAAACTTTATCCTTTTTTGATATAATGAGTAGTATATTAAAAAAAAGAGAGGTATTAATATGACATCACAAAGTATAATACAGGGTATTGTATTACTTCTGTATCTTATCGCTATGGTAATGGTCGGATTTGTTTTCTACAAAAAAAATTCAACACATTCCGATTATGTACTTGGCGGACGCGGTATGAACGTTTGGGTAACGTCACTAAGTGCGCAGGCTTCGGATATGAGCGGTTGGCTGTTGATGGGACTTCCGGGTACTGCATATTTGTTGGGTTCGGGTGCTACAAACGCAATATGGACTGCAATAGGTCTTGCACTCGGTACATATTTTAACTGGTTAATCGTTGCAAAACCGCTTAGAAAATATACACAGATTGCAGGCAATTCAATCACAATTCCTGACTTTCTGCAAAACAGATTTCATTCAAAATCAAACGTACTCCGTATATTCTCGGCGTTGTTTATTTTGATATTCTTTATGGTTTATACATCGTCAATGTTTGCGGCAGGTGCGAATTTGTTTGACTATGTATTCGGTATCGGATATATACCTGCACTTATTTTGAGCGTTGTCGTTGTAACGGCATATACATTCCTTGGCGGATTTAAAGCGGTTTGTTGGACAGACTTGTTTCAGGGATTGCTTATGTTTGCCGCAATAATCGTTGTACCTTGCTTTATGTATAAAGGTCTTACTTCAAATACATTTGAATGGTCGGAAATCGGTAAAATTACACTTGGTGTATCGGAAGGTTTCGGTGCAATGGGTATAGTCAGTGCTATTGCGTGGGGACTTGGATATTTCGGTCAGCCGCATATCCTTACAAGATTTATGGCCATAAAGTCATCAAAGGATATTAAGCCTGCAAGAAGAATTGCTATGGTTTGGGTTATTGTAAGTCTTGCTATGGCTGTATTGGTTGGTATATTGGCATTGCCGTATATTCAATATATGTTCAAAACAGGGCAGATTACAGACCCTTCATCACTTAGCATTTTGAATGCAAACGGTATGCTTGAGGGCGCAAATACACAGAAAGTATTTATGGTACTTGTACAGAATATGTTCCCGACAGTTATTGCGGGATTGTTGCTTTCGGCTGTACTTGCGGCTATTATGTCAACAGCCGATTCACAGCTTCTTGTTGCGTCATCATCATTCTCATCGGATATATACAACACGCTTTTCAACAAGAATGCTTCGGAAAAGACATTGCTTAACGTAAGCCGTATCACGATTGTGGTTGTTGCAATTATAGCTTGCTTGCTTGCACTTGACCCTAATTCATCGGTGTTTAAAATCGTTGCTCACGCATGGGCGGGTTTCGGTGCGGCATTCGGTCCGGTTATTCTTTGCAGCTTGTTCTGGAAACGCTGTAATGAATACGGTGCATTGGCAGGTGTTATATCCGGCGGTGCGGTAGCACTTTTGTGGGCATATGTTCCGACTGCTATATGGGGTGCGGATAATCTTCCGGGTATATTTACCGTATATGAAATTATTCCTGGATTTATTGTATCGCTTGCACTTATCTTTATAGTGTCACTTGCCACAAAAGCTCCGTCAAAGGAAGTTATAGAAGAATTTGAATCGGTTAAAACAGCAGATGTATAATATAAAAGGGTTGTCGGCTAATGCCGGCAACCTTTTTTGAAAATATTTAATAAAAATGCTTGACAGGAAATAAATAATCTGATATAATATTTCAGAAAAGAAAACAAGCAGAACAATCCGTTCTCACCGTACGGCGAAGGCTTTGCGGTAAATATACAGATACTTTAGGTATCGGTGTATTGTGCGGGTGCGTTTTGCAGCCGTTTTTTGTTTATGTTTTAAGGAGGGATTAACAATTAGTAAGAATGATTTGCAGATTAACGAACAAATTCGTGATAACGAAATTCGAGTTGTTTCAGCTGATGGCGAACAACTTGGCGTAATGAGTGCAAAAGAGGCACAGGATATTGCGTATGAAAAGGGAATGGATTTGGTTAAGATTGCTCCGCAGGCAAAGCCGCCGGTATGCAAGATTATGGACTACGGAAAGTACAAGTTTGAGCTTAATAAGCGTGAAAAAGAAAACAGAAAGAACCAAAAGGTTATTAACATCAAAGAGGTTCAGCTTTCACCGTCTATCGATACAAATGATTTCAATACGAAGTGTAATCATGCAATAAAGTTCCTTAAAAAGGGCGATAAGGTAAAGGTTATAGTTCGTTTCAGAGGTCGAGAGGTAAGTCATTCACAGATTGGTTATACCTTGCTTGAAAGATTTGCAGAACAGGCTAAAGAAGCCGGAACTGTTGAAAAACCGGCTAAGCTTGAGGGCAGAAATATGACAATGTTTCTTGCTCCCTTGTCATAATATTATTTAATTCGGAAGGAGTGTGCATTATGGCTAAGACTAAGATAAAGACTCACAGAGGCGCCGCTAAGAGATTCAACGTAACTAAGAATGGTAAGGTTAAGATGAACAAGGCGTTCAGAAGACACATTTTGAACAAAAAGACAACTAAGAGAAAAAGACATCTAAGAAAGCAAGCTTACTGCTCAAAGGCTAACGCAGCAGTTATTAAAAAGCTTATTCCTTACAAATAATTCGAAAGAGAGGTAGAAACTAATGGCAAGAGTAAAAGGTGCATTAAATACAAGAAAAAGACATAAGAAGATATTAAAGCTTGCTAAGGGCTTCAGAGGTGCTGAAAGCAAGCAATTCAGAATTGCTAACCAAGCTGTTATGCGTTCAATGCAAAATGCTTATGTAGGCAGAAAAAGAAGAAAGAGAGATTTCCGTCGTCTTTGGATTACAAGAATCTCTGCTGCTTGTAAGCAAAACGGTATGAACTATTCAACATTTATGAACGGTCTTAAGAAGTCAGGTATCGAAATGAACAGAAAGATGCTTTCTGAAATCGCTATCGCTGACAGCGTTGCATTCGCAAAGCTTGTTGAAACAGCTAAGGCTGCTCTTTAATTTGGAGTACATTGTGACAGATTTTCAGTCTGTCACTTTTTTTTATGCAAAAAATGAAAAATAACTCTAAATTAATCTTGTTTTTGTCGAAAGAAACGTGTATAATATACTCATAGAGAATAGGGAGATATATTATGAGAATTAAAGACAATGTTAAAAGTGTCTACACACAGATTATTGTCTTATGTGAAATATTCCATATTTCGTTTCTATTTATATTTAAGCATTTTTCAATGCAGATACCGTTTATGTATAATATCGGCAGTGTGATATTTTATATGTTAATGCTGTTTGTTGTGCTGAAAGGATATTATCGCGTTTGTATTGTACTGGTGCATTTGGAAGTATCGGCGTTTGTTACGGTGACGGTGCTAAATGGCGGATATTCGTCGGATTTTGCCTTGTATTTGATTTCTATGGCAACATTTGTGTATTTTAATCCGTTTAAACATCGGTGTGTAACATATATATTTTCGATATGTGAGGTACTGTTGTATATAGGTTTGACGTTGCATTGCCGTCATATTTACTCGGAGGCAGAAGTACATATCGTTTTTGTTACAATATACAATACCGTTTTGGCAGTCGGAATTATATTGATAGGTGCGTACATATCGGACGTATCGGCAACTGTAACGCATAGAAAGCTCGTTGATGAAAACAAGACTCTTAACAATCTTGCAAATTACGACCAACTTACAGGCTTGCAAAGCCGAAGAATGTTTATGGAACGAATTAAGGACAGCGAGGACAATAAATCTGTGGTCATTTGTATCGGTGATATTGATGATTTCAAAAAAATAAACGATACATACGGTCATTTATGCGGTGACTATGTACTGCAGAATATTTCGGAGATTATGAGAAAATCGCTCGGCTTGGAGAATGTTGATATATGCAGGTGGGGCGGTGAAGAATTTGTGTTTATGTTCTGTAATGATGATATTGACAGCGCATTTGTAAAAGTTGAAAACTTAAGAAAAACTATCGAAAATAAAAATTTTGTTTATGAAAATAACAATATTTACGTTACGATGACGTTCGGAATTATCGAACGTGATAGCGGTAAAGTCGATGATGTTCTTCTTGAAAGTGCCGATAAATTGCTGTACAGAGGCAAAATTAACGGTAAAAATGTGGTTGTTAAAGCATAATAAAAAATATCTCTGCATTGTGCAGAGATATTTTTTATTTGTTTTAGAAATTAAATGTCTTTGTAACGAATGATTCGTCGTCTGAAGAGAACGGCTGAACTGTTATTTCAAGCGGTGACGACTTACTGTCAAGCTTGTACGCTTTTTGAACAGTAATTGTTTCACCCGGAGCAATATTTTGTGAAAGTGTAAGAAGTTCCACACCGTCCACGCCGATTACTGTTGCAGGAGCTAATGAAGAACCGTTTTGTTCGGCGACGACGTCATATACTCCGCTGAATGATTGGTCTGAATCGGTTTTGTTTGTAAATTCAAATGACACAACAACAACGTCGCTATCATCATAATTGATAAGTTTTGCGTCCTCGATAGAAATATCGTTGTTGCTTACTTCACCCGAATAGCTGTCCGCTTTTGTATCTGATTTTGCCTCTGTACCTTCAACTGCCGCCATATCGACATTCTTTGAATAGTCCTGACCGTCAAGAGTTTCTGTTGCACTGCCGTTTTCGTATGCACCCGACGCATCTGCCTGCGCAGTCTGCTGAGGTGTTGTATTTGTATTTTCTGTCTTTTTACCGCAGCCCGCAACTGACATTGCAAGAATTAATGCGGCAATAACGATTAAACTTTTTTTCATATTTACATATCCTTTCTTCAAAAAACAATTTTGTAGAAGCTTTAATGATATACTATCACAGTGTTTTTTAAAAATCAAGCATATCAAGAAAAATTCATAATCTATTCACATTGACATAATAGTTTTCAAGATATATAATTAACATAATGAGGTGATTTTATGAGTAATATTAAAGCGTGTATATTTGATCTTGACGGTACGCTTACAAATACGATAAATGCTATTGCACATTTTGGTAATATTGCACTTGCGGCATTCGGTTTGCCCGAAATTCCGGTAGAGGATTATAAAATATATGTCGGTGACGGCAGAGATAAACTTATTCACAGAATGCTCGGAGTTTACGGCAAGGATAATGCGGAAATGTTTGAAAAAGTGCGTGATGTGTATGACGAAAATTATGAAAATGATTATCTTTATGATACGGATGCGTATGACGGAATAAGAGAATTGCTTGAAGAACTGAAAGAGAACGGCATAAAAATTGCGGTATGCTCAAATAAACCGGATAATGTCGTGCATTTTGTTACCGATAATATTTTCGGTGAAAATTATTTTGACGCGGTGCATGGAGTTATTGACGGTATGCCTACAAAACCCAATCCTTTTACGGCGCTTGAAATAGCGAAAAAACTCGGTGTAAAGCCGTCAGAGTGTCTGTTCTTGGGTGACACCAATGTTGATATATTTACGGCGAAAAATGCTGAAATGACGTCGGTCGGAGTGCTTTGGGGATTCAGAACAAGAAATGAATTGGTACAAGCCGGTGCAGACTATATTGCGGAAAATCCACATGTAATTTTACAACTTATCGGGAGGTAGAAGAAATGAGAAAAAGCGGTATTTTGATGCACATATCATCGTTGCCGTCTGATTACGGTATCGGTACAATGGGCAAAGAGGCATATAAATTTGTGGATTTTTTAAAGAGTGCAAAACAAAAGTGTTGGCAGATTCTGCCGATTGGTCCGACAAGTTACGGCGATTCGCCGTATCAGTCGTTTTCAACGAATGCAGGCAATCCGTATTTTATAGATATGGATATTTTGCGTGAAGAAGGTCTTTTGAAAAAATCGGACTATTCAAAGCTTGATTGGGGCAAAGACAGAAAAAATGTTGACTACGAAACAATTTATGAAAATCGTTTTAAGGTTTTGAAAATTGCTTTTGAAGAATTTAAAAAAGGTGATTTGTCGGAATTTTACGACTTCTTGCAGAAAAACGAAAGATGGATTTCAAACTATGCGTTGTTTATGAGCATAAAGAATGAAAATGACGGCAAGTCTTGGCTTGAATGGGAGGACGGACTAAGAAAACGTGATTCTCATTCGTTATGGGAATTTAAGTCGTCGCACGAAGATGACGTTATGTTTTGGGAGTTTGTGCAGTTTAAATTTTTTGAACAGTGGAACAAACTTAAAAAGTATGCCAATGACAACGGTGTGTCGATAATCGGCGATATTCCGATTTACGTTGCGCTTGACAGTGCGGAAGTGTGGGTATATCCAGATTTATTTGAACTTGACGAAAATCTTGTACCGAAAGCTGTTGCAGGTTGTCCGCCGGACGCATTTTCTCCGACAGGTCAGCTTTGGGGAAATCCGCTGTATAATTGGGACAGGCACAGAGAATGCGGCTTTAATTGGTGGATAGACAGAATAAAGAGTGCAACGTCATTGTATGATGTTGTTCGTATCGACCATTTCAGAGGATTTGAGGGGTATTATTCGATTCCTTATGGGGATAAAACCGCCGAAAACGGTCAGTGGCTGAAAGGTCCGGGAATTGAATTGTTCAATGCCGTTAAAAATGAATTGGGCGATTTGCCGATTATAGCGGAGGATTTGGGATTTTTGACGGAGGACGTGCATAAGCTGTTGAGGGATTCGGGTTTTCCGGGTATGAAAGTGCTTGAATTTGCATTTGATCCGCGTGAAGAAAGTAATTATTTGCCGTATACATATAATTCAAACAGCGTTGTCTATGTCGGCACACACGATAATAATACAGTGCTTGGTTGGATTGATGAGCTTGACGAAGATACACTTGAATTTTGTAAAAAGTACATTGATTCGAAAGATGATATTGTTTGGAAACTCATTAAAACCGCTATGGCAAGTGTGAGCGATACGGCGATAATTCAAATGCAGGATTATCTTGAACTCGGCAGTGAGGCAAGAATGAATACACCGTCTGTACTCGGCGGCAACTGGCAGTGGAGAATGGGTAAGAATGATTTGACTGACAAACTCGCAAAGAAAATTGCCGATATAACCTGTACATACGGAAGATATGAAAGACAGTGATTTTATGCAGACGATTGAACAGGCACTTTTAAAGTTGGAAAAGTCAAAGTTCAGAAGTAGTTTTAAGCTGAAAGAAAAGGATAGGGAGTATGTAAAAAATAAAGGTATGGATACTCTGCGTTCGCACGCACGCGACTTTGTTCGTGAAAGGCTGGCACCGTCATTTATTGCAAATGACGGCAAGCAAACACCCATGCGCGGACACCCTGTGTTTATTGCACAACACGCAACGGCGTGCTGCTGCCGCGGTTGCCTTAACAAGTGGTACAGAATACCGAAAAATGTTGAACTTACTCCTGTCCAACAAGAAAAAATAGTGAATTTGCTTATGGCTTGGATTGAAAAACAAATGAAAAATACACCTATCGAATGATAGGTGTATTTTTTGTGTTATTGCAATACATTTGTAAGTGGTGTCATATCCTTGTCCCATGCAAATATTGAAACTGATTTGTCGGAGGTGATACCTGCAAATGAAATTGTTTGTTCTGCTTTTGAATCAAGTGTAACGGTTTGAAGTTTAGCCGTGTTAAGAGTATCATTGTCGTTGCATACGCCGACTGTAACCTTTATAGTTAAGCTGTCCGAAGAATTGTTCTTAACTGTTACGTTCATGCCGTTGTCGTCAAAAGTTTTGCTCAATTTTACTGTTTCTTCACCCGGAACAGAAAGACGGAAGTCTTTATAAACTGTAAAGCTGTCTGTTTTATTTGTGATTTGTGCCGTCATTGTAACGTCTGTCGCCTTTGATGAACCGTAGAATGTACCGTCATTGCCGATAACCGATGTATCGGAAGATGTCCATGTTACTTCTGCGTCGTCTGAAGTGCTTTGCGGCAAAGTGATGTTTTGCTCTACACATTCCGGGGTGCTTGTAAGTTTATCGATTGTGATTGCCGCTACGGCACTGTCAACGGCTGTATCAGCCATTCTTTCAATTTCGTACAGCTTTAGCGATTTAATCTTTACAAAATCGGTCGGGATCATATCCTTGTTTGCCGCGAAACGAACACCGCTCAAATATGCACCGTAGTTAGCCTTACCCCAGTTTGTCATTGAGAATGTGTCGGCAGATGCACCGGATTGCAATGTACCTGTGGTCTTTGCAGGAGCGAGTGAATCGTCTTTGTATAGGCAGACTGTATTCGTCCCAACCGGCTCTGTACAAAACGCTGTTGTCGATAATATCGGCGGTTTTGGCGGACGGCTTGTTATACCAAAGTATAAGCGGTTTTTCGGTTGTATCTCCGGAATCGAAAGCAGTTGCTGTTTCTGATGCCATAACTCCGCTCGGCAGTGTGTTGGCTATCATAAGTGCGGAAAGTGTCGCTGAAAGCTACATATGTTTTTTTAACATTCGGATTCCCCCTTTTGTTTTAATAATTATTTGATTGATTAAAGTATATTAAAATATATATGAACAGTAAATAGGCAGATTTTTTTGATAGGGTATTCTTGAGATTGTGAAAAATATAATTTAACATATTTTTTTTATGAATACACGATTTAAAAAGTGTCTTAAAGTTGATATGATATAGTTATAAAATTATTGTAATGGAGATGACGTGAATGTTAAATAAAGATTTTATGCCTGCATATGTGTGGGTAAAAGAATTTATGAAAGAGGCTGACGAGCCATTTACAATAGCTGTTGAACGCGAAAATGGGATTGTTGAGAATTACGAAACGAAAATCAATACAAACGATACGGAAAAAAGTAAATTTTATATCGAACGTACCGTAAAGACTCTTTTATGGTTTTACGGCGGATTTAAAATATATTTAAGCGGTCAAAACGAGATATGCGAATACATTAAACAGTGCTACTCAAAAGGCGGTATTCGTGAATTTGATATGGACTTTATGGCTGACGTTTACGGTGAAAAATTTGAAGTTGTAATTTGTGATAAAGTTCCGAATACGACTGAGGAAAAAAGCAGAATATGTATTGAAAATGACGGCAATGTCGTAGGTTTGGACGTCGGTGCAAGTTTTATAAAAGTATGTGCAATGTCTGATGAGGAAAATGTGTACAGTGACAGAATACCTTGGCAACCGACAAATGAAGAAGATATTTCGTACCACACGGAAAAGGTTAAATCGGCGATTGACAATGCAGTTCAAAAACTCGGTAAAGCGGACAGAATCGGTGTGAGCAGTGCGGGAGTACAGATTGACAATACAACACGTGTTGCATCGTTGTTTAGGAATGTTAAAGATAAGGACAAGGTAAAGAATTTTTATAAAAATGCGGCGGGCGATATACAGCTTACCGTTGTAAACGATGGTGACGCAGCGGCGGTTTACGGTCTTGTTCAGACAGGTAAACGCGGAATTTTCGGTATATCAATCGGCTCAAGCGAGGCAGGAGGATATGTCGATAAAAACGGCACTGTATCGGGACGTCTGAATGAGCCGGAATTTGTGCCGGTCGATTTTTCGGAAAACAGTCCTGTAAGCGAATGGTCGGGCGATAAAGGTTGCGGAGTAAATTACTTGTCACAGAAAGCTGTTGTAAGACTTGCACCGCTTGCCGGAATTGCGTTGAGTGAAAATGAAACGCCGTCACAAAAATGTTATCAGGTGCAAAAACTTGTTGAGAAAAATGCTTTGCCTGCGATTAAGGTGTATGAAACAATCGGCGAATATTTGGGCTACGCATTGCTTTATTACAGTTTGTTCTATGAGTTCGATTACATAATGCTTACGGGCGGAGTTGTTTCGGGGGTTGAAAGAGAAATTGTAATCGACAATGCAAAAAAGGTATGGTCGAAAGAAAAGCCGAATGAAAAGCTGAACTTCTTGGAGATTGCGGATAACGAACAGTCGTATCTAAATCAAGCTGTTGCGGCGGCAAGTTTAAAACGTAACAATTAAAATAAATATAAAAATTAATTTTGGGAGGGGTTTTTATGAACTGTAAAAGATTAATACCGATTGCGTTAAGCGTAATGATGGCATCGTCGTATATTCCTACGGCACTTGCCGATGACGCGTTACAGGACTCAATCGACTCAAAAACAGAAACATTATTGTTATTTGAAGATAACTTTAATGATGAAAAGGGCGACAATACACCGAACGTTGTCGGAACCTCTCCGACTTTTGACGAAGGTCAGTCGGGAAAAGGCGCTGTTTTTAAGACGAACGGCGGATACCTTGACTTTACGAACTACATCGGTTCGGGAACGTCACTTAAAAATAAGAGTATTTCGTTCTCTTTAAAGAGCAATAAATTGCACGATTCGTATGACCCGGCTATATTGAGTAACACAAACTGGGACAAGGTTGATACGGCAGGTTTTACGTTCGCGTATGAATACAACAGTCCCGGAAATTACAAGGCGAGAATTTCAAACACTTCATCATCGCAGAAGGCTGACGCGACAAAAATGACGTACTCGGCACAAACGTGGCAGAATTACGTTATTTCGTTTGACGATACAAACAGTAAAATGCTTATTTATTGTGACGGTGAACTTATAAGAACGCTTGATTATGCGGATTACGGTTCAGAACTTTGTGAAAACACAAAGTATACTCTAAAACTCGGTAATGACGGTACAGGCTCATATTCAAAGAATAAAACCGTTGATTATTCATTTGTTGTCGATAACTTTATGGTAACAAACAAACTTCTTACAGATGAAGAAATCGCATACATAAACGAAACACATCCCGGTCCACAGCCTACGTTTGAGATGTCAATAAAGAGCGTCAATGCGGCGAACATTGCGGCGGACGGATATGTGAATTTCAATCTTTATACTGTAGGTGAAACAGTCGGAAATATTGCTAAAACAGAGTTTGACGTGACATACGACCCGACAGTTTTGACATATGACCGCGCACAATTCAACAATGCGACTATTACGGAGGTTGAAAGCGGTAAACTTCATATTTCAACAACAAAAACACCTGCGGATATTAAGAAATATTCAGAGTCAAGAATAACACAGCTTGTATTCCGTACGGCAGACGTAAACGAAACTACTGCAACTGAATTTGGTATTTCAAACGGAGCGGCATATTCTGACGATGATACAGAATTGGAAAATGTGACGGTGAATTGTGAAAGTACATCGGTAAATGTTCACGCAAAGAATGCTTTGGATTTAAACCAAGACGGTGTTATCGGTGTCGGCGACATCAGCTTGACAGATGATGATGAAACGAAAGCGGAAATTGCAGAGGCGGCAAAGATTTATCCTTACAAACGTGCCATTGCAATAACCGTTGACGGTGCAGGCAGAGCATGGGCTGACAATGCGGTATACAACGGCAAGGGCATTGATTCGAGCAACAATAAACTTGAGGGCGAAGGATTGGCGAATGTTCGTAAAAATCCGTATTGCCTTGATATGTTCAATAATCAAATGGCGGTTTCGACTTCGGCTGAATCAATGGATCCACCTATTTCGGCACAAAACTATTGTTCAATTTTGCACGGTATAACATTTAAAAAGTTACCGAGTGCTTATCAGTTCACAAATGATATTGCAAATCAGCAACAGTGGCCTGATTACGGATTGGAAACACGCAAATATCCGTCAATGCTTAAGAGTATGAACTAAATTGATCCGTCAAGAAAGCTTTTTGCTTATGCGGAATGGCACCCTATTACAAACGGTGTTCTTGAACAAAACAGCGGCGCATATGTTGATTATCAATACGGAAGTTATTGTTTTGACCGTATTGCGCAGTATATCAAGGACGGTAAAATGAAGAATACGGCGATTGCATATATGCAGTCTGACGTAATGGACCATTACGGACACAGTTACGGTTACTTTACAGACGGATATTATGAACTTCTTAATGATTATGACGCATTCTTTAAGACACTTAATGACGCTTTGAAAGAAGAAAATTTGTTTGACGATACATTGATTGTTGTAAATGCCGACCACGGCGGTCACAACTATTGGAATACCACAAACAACAGAATGCAGGGTACTCACGGTACATACAGTAATATGGATGACAGAGGAATATTCATTGCATTGGGCGGTCAGACCGTTAAAAAGGGCGCAAAGCTGACAGGCGGTACAAATGACGATATTGCGGCAGTCGTATATAACGGATTAAGACTTGACAAGCCTGTAGAAATGACGGACAGTGATGTATTTGACCAAAAAGCATTTTTATCACAAGAGGAACTTTCAAAGACAGGTCGTGACATAGAAAAAGTTACCGCAACAGAAAACGGAAACACATTCTCGCTTGACTTGACTGCTAAAGATAAGAACATCAAGGCAGCTGAATTTGTTATAGATACACCGTTTGAAATCTCGGACATCACACTGCCGGAGGGTGTTTCGGTACTAAGCAAAAAGTATGAGGACGGCAAATGGACTGTAGTTTTCGACTTTGCAAACACTCCTGAAAAAATAGGCGATATTGTATTCAATGACGAAACAAAGGGTCACGTTAAAATTGAAGAGGCTATGCTTGCGGCGGCAGACGGCAGCGAAATTTACTGCGATATAGAAAACAATGTTACGGAAGTAAAAGCTGAAAATATTATTGAAAAACTTATGCCGTATGGTGATGTAGCGTATAGTGATTATAATGATACAGTAAGTAACGGATTTAAGTTTAAGTCAAATTCAGATGAACTAAGCGAAACTGATTTGACAGGCTTTGCAGATGTTGCATATGATGGCGGTATCAAAATCACAAAGAAAGTTGCAAGCAAGAGATTGGATTTGGAAAGTACGTTTACTTCGTCAGACGAATTTAATTCAGAGCGTTACACTTTGGAATTTGATATAGAGCAGATTAATGCCGCACCTATATATATCGCAACAAAGTGGAGAAACTATATAACAATAAACTGGACAGCAGACGGTAATATTGATATAAATGCCGGTAAGGCAAGTTTGACGGGTTATAAGAACAAGAGAGTTAAATTCCGTATTGAAATGGATTATACAAAACAGTATTTCGATATTTACGCAAACGACGAATTGGTTGTTTCAAAGTGCGCATTGCGTGATGACGCTGCGGGAAGTAACTCACCGTCAAAACCGTCTACATTTAATATAAATATAACTGACGCCGGTGCAGTCGGTTCGGGAATGAAGTTATATAATTTATCATTGACCGAATATTACAGCGATACTTATAAGATTACTGATGAAAACGGTTATATCGTCACCCCTAAAGGCGGTGACAAGGTTATGGCAATAGCCGATAAGTCACTTTACAAAGAGGGTGCAAAACTGTATATCGCAACATATGATAAAGACGGATTATTGTCAGGCGTTAAGAGTGCGGATATGTCGAGTGTTATAAACACTTCAACAGATACGTTAGAAGCCCCTGAAGGCGGAAATGCAAAAGCATTCTTGTGGGATAATACTCTTAAACCAATAGAATAAAAAAGAGCTTAAAAGCAAAAATACCGTGCCTTATAGGCACGGTATTTTTGTGCAATAAAATAAAGCAGATAAATCATTTAAGATTTTGTCTGCTTTAAGAGGAAGAGATGTAAACTAAATTTATTCACCGAATGCCGCTTTATCGGCAATAACGGTTACGTTATTGTGAGCCGCAAGAATTGTAGCGGGGATTTCGGGGTCTATCATATTGCCTTTAAGCGCTTGTACAACACGAGCCTTTTCCTTACCGCTTGCAAGAAGTAATATACGGTTGGCACGCATAATTGTCGCAATACCCATTGTTAAAGCCTTTGTAGGTACTTCATCAATGCTGTTGAAAAAACGTGAATTTGCCTCTATTGTGTTCTGCGTAAGGTCTGTTATATGTGTATATGAGTTAAGCGTTGCACTCGGTTCGTTAAAGCCTATATGACCGTTTTGTCCGATACCGAGTATCTGTAAATCAAGTCCACCGTGTTCGGCGATTGCTTTTTCATAGTCGATACATTCCTGCTCAGGGTCTTTTGTTTCACCGTTAGGAATGAATATATGGTCTTTTTTCAAATTAACCCATTTATACAAGTGCTCCGTCATAAAGTAATGATAGCTCTGATGATTACTGCGTAATATCGGGTAATATTCATCAAGGTTAAACGTTGTCACTTCGGAAAAATCCAAATTCATATCAACGAGATTTTTATACATACCTATCGGAGTTGAGCCTGTGGCAAGTCCAAGGTTGCAGTTCGGTTTAAGCATAATTTGTGCGGAAACAAATTCAGCGGCTTTCTTTGAAAGCTCATCATAATCTTCGCATACTATAAAACGCATTTACAACACTCCTTTACTGTAATTTTTTAATCTTTTCTTTTACGTCGTTCTTAAAACGGTCAATATATCCTGCGATATATTCATCGGTGCTTTCACCGTTCAAAACAGGCAATAGGTCAACCGCATATATGATTTTTTCCGCATTGTCTACGCCGTGTGATTCGGAGAATGTGGCATTTGCAAGTCTGCGGCCCGTAACGGCAAGGTCATATCGTTTGCCGCCTGCAATTTGTGAATCGAATACACCCAAAAGTGCCGCCTCAAGGTTTGGCCTGCTTGAAACGTCAAACGCTATCTTTTCATTGTCACATATCCAGTCAAGTCCGCGCCATACTTCACAGCCGTAAAATTCGTCAGGCTTGTAATTAAGCTCTCTTAATGCGGTTATAAGTCTTAGTACAACGGCAACGTGTGTATCGTGTTTGTCAGCCGGATTATGTGTGTATATAACCTTTGGTTGGGTGGCCTCAATAACTTTCTTTAAATCTTCTATAGCTGTTCTGTCGTCCGGATTTTTAATTGTGGCGGACGGAATGTCCATAAATACCTGTGCGGAATAATCACCGACAACGGCGGCTTTCTTTTGCTCCTGCTTACGTACCGACATCATATGACTGTCACTGTAATTGCCGTATAAACCGCTTCTCGGACTGCCGCTGCCGTTTGTTGCAACAACTGCGGTAAAGTATTTGTCATCCTGCATAAAGCATTTTAAAATGCCGTCATATGCCATAAATTCTATATCGTCTTGGTGTGCCGAAACGGCAAGGTGAGTAGTTCTTTCCAATGCCTTTTTTTCATCTTCTCCTGAGGGAATGTATATATCCATTTTAATCATCCTTTCGTATGCTTTTTATTCTATTTTAATTATAAGACCGATGGGCTTGCTATTCAATCAGCTAATTATGAATTGGATAGGCTATTTTTGCACAAAAAAATACGACTGATATTTCAGTCGTATTTTCATATGTAATCTATTTTAGTAGATTTAGGAGTCTGTATATAACAACGAATGCCTCTGAACGCTTTGTGGCGTTTTTAGGAGCGAATGAGTTGTCGTCCATACCGTACATAAGTCCGAGTGAAACAACCTTTTCAACCGAATGTTCAGCCCAGTCGCTTATGGCTTCTGTATCGGTAAATGCAAGTTCGGTATCGTCACCGTCTTGATTTACCGCATTTGAAAGGATTGCCGCCATTTCTTCACGGGTTATGTTGTCGTTAGGGGACATATTACCGTCATATCCCGAAAGAAGATTGTTGTCATAAGCCGTTTGAAGCTGGTCGGCATACCAATCGTCATTGCTTACGTCCTTAAACTCACCTTTATAAGATGTAATATCAAGGTCTAAAGCACGAACGATAAGTGACGCAAACTGTGCACGTGTTACGAAATCGTCAAGTCCGAGTGATGTGTCGGAAATACCCGAAACAACTCCTTTTTCGTAAAGCTCTGAAATTTCATCTTTAGCCCAGTGATTTTCAAGTTCCTTTTTCATTGAAGAATTCATTTCTTTTGTAGGAGCAGGTGTTGTTTCCGTTTTCGGTGTTTCCTCAGGTGCAACTGTTTCTTCAGGTTCAGCCGAAGAACTCGGAGCGTCTGTTGCTTTCGGTGTGGCTGTGGCTTTTACTGTTGAGCCACCGCCTCCGCCGCCACCACCTCCGCCGCCTGTGCCGTGAGACGGACTTGAAGTTGAAGTAGGCTTTGGTGTCGGAGTTGCGTCCGGATTTGGAGTAGGGGCAACGCCGAAGTAAATTGTATCGCCCGATTGAACGAATTTTGTGCTGTTTTGGTTAAAGTTTGCTGTCTTTATCTGTAGCTTGTTCGCATTAATCTGAACATTGCTTTCTGCAAGGTCTTTTTCTTTAACGGTTGAAGAATCTATTGAAAGAATTTGTGCATTAAGTGTTGCCGAAAGTTCGCTTAGTTCTTTGTCTGATGTGAAGATGTTTGTCTTACCTTGCTTTACGAATGAACCGTCTTGAATTACTACTTGATTAACATTGTTTGATGAATCAAGTGCTGCGAAAAGCATTGACGCGTCAGTTGTGAAGTCGCCTACAGTAACTGTAGATTTCTTTGAACTGTTATGAAGTAAGTAGTAAATATAGTGTTCTGTTTCGTTTGATGTTTTGTCTGTAAGATAAATTTCATATGCGCTTGCATCGGTTTTATCCATACCTGTAATGCTGATTTCGTTTGCAGAAGCGTCATATGATTCACCTATACCGACAGGGAGAAGAAGAGTATTAAATACTGTCGTTCCGCTTGTGTTCTGTTCGTACTCGGTATAGTTTGCCGTTGATACACTTCCCTGACCTTCAGAATAATAGCCTGACTTGATTGAACTGCTTGTGTAATCTTCGGAATTGATTGGTATAACCTTAATATTTACACCAGGCATATTGGTCACTGTTGTCTTTGAAGAATCATCCATTGAAATATCAGCCTCCGGCAAGAAGTGCCATGCCTGAACATACTTGTTTGATGAAGTATTGTTAGGAACAAGGTAGTCGTTTATAAGCCAGAATTTATTTCTTAAAAAGAACGTTGAACGCTTGTATGTTGACGCATCAGGAGTGTTCGGAGTATTACTTGTAAGGAAATCATATGTATTGTTAGTTTCCCATCTGTCCATAGTACCCTTACTGCCCTTGCTTGAGTTGCTGTATTGGCTTTTGCCGTTCATTGTAACGGTGTTGTGGGCAATGGTTGATGTGAGCCAAGTTTTAGCGGCACTGCCCGAATATGAGCCGTACAGTGGGTCAACCAAAAGGTATTGACCGTCTGCCATAACCGTAATTGAGTTGTCGTCAGGATGAGCGTGGTTTCCGTAACCGCCGTCGGCGTCTGTGAATAAGTACCACGCTTTATCGTCCCAACCTGTACGCATTACTGCTTTTAAGCCGACAGGGAATAGGATTGACGTAAAGTCAGGTTGCTCGCCGCCGTATCCTGCCGCATAATTAAGATGAGGATCGTCAAACCATCTTGCAAGATACTGCATACGTGATACGAATGTACCACGGTGGCTGTATCCGTCACCGACTTGATTATCGCGTATTCCCGGCATACTTGAGTAATATTCAAACAATCCGAGATTTTTGATGTTTTCAAGAGTTTTTTCGGTGTAAGGATAATCTGTTATGTTAAGTTCATCGGCAACGTCCTTTGAACCTGTAAGCGTTGAAATAGAGTAATCTGTGTAACCGAGTGAAAGCTCTGTACAAACCAAGTCACTCTTTATCAAAGCGTTTGAAAGCGACTCATATCTTGACTTTACTCTGTTAATCCAATTCTTTGAATCTTTAAATTCAGGGAACGTGATTGCTACAGTGTAAAGACCCTGACATTCGGAAGTACCCCAGTTACCTGATCTTGTGAAGTATTGAGCACCGTTTGCCTCTACATACATATATTTAATGAATGATGTAAAGATGTCCGGAGTCATATACTGACTTTCGATAAGCTGCATTGTAAGGGTCGGCATACACTGTGTTCTAAGAGCAACGTCAAGAGATTTTAGCCAGCATATATCGTTACCGCGAACGTATATGAAGTCTGTAAGCTGTCTTAGAGCTGTGTAGGCGTATTTTTCGTCGCCTGTAAGGTTGTACAGCTTAACAAGTTTGTCGTACCAAGTGTTGAAACGAAGAAGTTCTTCCTGATAACGATAACCTGCTGATGTAGGCTGATTCCAAGCCCAAGAATCAAGTTGGTCGTATGAGTAAACAACTTGTGCAAGAACACTGCTGTATGTTGAAGAACTTTCATTCCAGTCGGAGTCGTCCGAGTAGAATACAACAACTTCTTTTTCATCGTTTTCTTTTTCGTTGTTACCGTAAATATTCAATGTTGCGGCAGTGACGGTATCACCGGATTTTAACCACGACACATCGAATTTAAGATATATACGGCTTGTGTTTTCGTTTACAAGTGCGTTTGTCGCATTGATTGCGTCTTCGCAGGCGGTCAACGTTTCTTCCGAACCGAATTTCTTTTTTGAATTAGAACCTGCTTTGATATTCATATCGTCTGACGGGTAAACGATTCTTTCTGTACCGTTTACCTTGATTTTTAAGTATGGTGCGGTATCTTCACCAGCCTCTTTGCTGTTAAAAACAGCTTTGTCACCGTTTTTATCGGTTGCAAGTACCCAGAAAGTAAGGTTTTGACGTGTACCAATGTATTTTGATACAGTGTCGGTAATATCGGCACTGTAATACTGCGGTGTGTTTTTTATGTACATCAAATCCAACGGTGTAATACCGCTGTTTGCGTTATACATAAAGTTCTTTAAAAGCAAGTCCGCTGTGATACGGTCCTTTTTAGTTGTTGAAACTTCTTTTTTTCTGCCGCGTTCTCTTTCCAAAAGAATGTAGTAGTTATAAAGAGCAAGTTTGGCTGATTCATAGTCACCTTCTTTTGCACTCATTTCTACATCGGCAAGTCCCGGATAATTGTCGTAATCAAGTTTACTCGGAATTTCCCAAGACTCTGAATCATTGTTCCATTTACCGAATAGGTTTTCGTCTTTTAACCAATACGGATCGTGCAAGTGTTTGTTGCCTGAGGAATATTCTTTACCCTCCAATACTTGTTTTGTATTGAATGGGTCAGAATGTATTCCGTAACCGTATGTGCTTGTGATGTAACCGTTTTCGTCTGTGGTAGGTTCGCCCGTGTCGGGGTCTGTTTCAAAACCCGTTACGGTTGAATAGAGCGATACGTCTTCGTCAGAATCGTATGTGTATTCGTCATATGATTCTTCTGTAGGAACAGGATTTTCTGTATCTGTATCGGAATATTCGTCAAATACAATGTCTGTATCTTGAATATCCGATTCGTTTTGGGTTATCTCTTTGACTGTATCATCGGCAGACACCGAAGTGTCTGCCGTGTTTTCAGTTGCAAGAGAGGGGATAGAAGTGCAAACCATAGAGATGGCAAGCATTAAAGCAAATATTTTTCGTGAGTGTTTCATATTTACCCCTCCAATTTAATTAATTCACTGATTATTTTAGCTGCCTCGCATCTTGCAGCATTGTTTTGAGGTAGGAAACTACCGTCTTCGTAACCGCTGATGATACCCTTTGCCTGCATAGCCGCTACACTTGGTGCCGCATATGATGCAATGTTATCTTTGTCTGTAAAGTTAAGTTCGGCGTCTGATGAAATATCGTTACCGATAACGCTTAATGCTCTTGTACACATAACAGCCATATCCTGTCTTGTTATGTTGCTTGTCTTGTCAAACATTGTATCGGATACACCGTAAACAATGTTAAGTTCAACGGCTTTTCTGAT
>ENA-OROR01000020-OROR01000020.1-human-gut-metagenome-genome-assembly--contig:-NODE-20-length-146787-cov-6.896089_pt1 | contig 146787 bp, 135 predicted proteins | sample MGYA00242135_ERZ509060 | MGnify/ENA primary metagenome ERZ509060 (study PRJEB26280, sample SAMEA2338742) | human gut metagenome | biome: human gut; feature: human-associated habitat; material: faeces... | reverse complement strand
TAAAAGATTTTTCACGTTTTGCCAGAAACTATATTGAGATGGGAACTTATCTGGAACAGATTTTTCCATTCCTGGGAGTACGATTTATTTCTATCTCAGACCGATATGATTCTAAAGATTATATAGGAAAGAGTTCCGACATCGAAGTACAGTTTAAAGGACTGATCGCAGATTTTTATGTGAAAGACCAGTCTGTAAAGGTAAAATCGGCAGTCAGTACCAGACGAGGAAAAGGTGAGTATTGCTGTGGATCTGCACCTTATGGGTATCGAATCAATCCTGAAAATAAGAAAGAACTGGTGATTGTAGAGGACGAAGCAGAAGTGATTCGCAGAGTATTTGAACTGACAAATCAGCGGTATTCCAAGATGGAGATTTGTCGGTTATTTAATGAAGAGGGGGTACTGACTCCCTTGCAGTCCATGAGCAGACGACAGAAATCAGACAGCAAGAAAGCTGCATCAAGAGGACTGCAGTGGACGAGTGATATGATACGGAAGATTGTGGATGATAAAACTTATATAGGCTGTATGGTCTATGGAAAGACAAAAATTCCAGATCCCGGAACAGGGAAAGAAGTACCGGTACCGAGAAATCAGTGGAAAGTGATGGAAAATCATCACGAGCCGATCGTATCAAAAGAAATTTTTGAAAAAGCACAGTCCTTGCAGATCAGATACACCAAGAAAAGCAAATTCGACAGGGAAACAACATTGTTAGGTGGCTATGTGAAATGCGGAAATTGTCGCAGAAGCCTGACTTCAAGCAGTCCGGTTCATGGTCATATCCTTTATAGCTGTGCTTACAGTAAAGGAAAAGAAGATACAGGATGCTTTGCCGGAAAAGCTGATAACAAAATGCTAGAGCATATCGTGCTGGCAGAAATTAAGGCATATTTACGTCAGAATATCAGCCAGGAACAGATGCAGCAATCTATGAGAAAACAGCATACGGACAGCATAGAAGCCTATGAGCTGGAAAGTACGGACTGTGAAAAACGTCAGGAGCAGATAAAGCTTCAGAACCGTCAGAACTATGAGAAGTATCACGAGGGACAGATGAACCAGAAACAGTTCATGGAAGCCAAGAAGCAGTTGGAAGAAGAAAGAGAACGATTGCAGAAACGTATACAGGAGTTGGAAGAACTGATAAACGGTGAGAAAGAAATCCTGATGAAAAAGAATGTTCCGGTGGAGCAGATGTTGATGTATTTAGGCTATGAAAAGCTGACACGAGAGATGCTGGAAGAATATGTGCAGGGGATATATGTGTATGATGATGGGAGAGTGGAGGTGGAATGGAAATCACTGGCTTGATTTGTAGCAATAATGTAACGTCCACTACTACTGAACTTGTAGCAATGACGTTACATCCTCCCTGTTGATTTTGTGACAACAATATAACGTCCTCTGTTCCAAAACAACGGTTTTATGGGAAAAATCGAGGAAAAAGTGGCAAAAAAGTTTGTAGCAATGACTTGACATCCTCGGGAAGGTTATGTGTGACAGAGAGCTTGCCATAGATATACTTCTTCTTTTTCCCGAATGGACGTCCGGAATTGGAAATAGGACTTACTGGTCTGGTATGTGCAATTGTCATCAGCCTGTTTTTCCTTTTTTGCGGAAGATTCCATCAGAAGCTTTTGTTGCTTATTCTCAGAAAATCGGCTAAAATGAGTGTAGTCTAACATACGATTTTGGAGCATGGAAATGGATAAAGAAATAAGCAATAAAAAGAAGAAAAGAACATATCTGTTGCGTATCGGGATGATGATATTAACGCTCGTTCTGATTGTATTATTTGTTTTAATGATGGCACTCGTATCCAGGATTCAGGGAACCGGGCGTGTTGTCAATTATGCCGGTCTGGTCAGAGGAAAAACACAGCGAATCATTAAGCTGGAAGATGCCGGAAAACCGCAGGATCAGATGCTGCAGGATGTGCAGGATTATATCGATGGTCTTCGGGGCGGAAGTGATAAGTTACAACTTGTACGTCTGGAAGATAAGAAGTTTCAGAGTAAGATGAAAGAACTGGACGATTATTTCCAACAGTTAAAAAAAGAAATCCTGATTGTCCGGGAGAAAGGATATGAGCATACACAGATTGTTGAAAAGAGTGAAGAGTTTTTCAAAATATGTGATGAAGCAACCGGATTTGCGGAAGTATATTCAGATAAAAGAACATCAACACTGGATGTATTGGAAAAAATTGTAATTCTTGATATATGTGGTCTGGTACTGCTCCTTGGACTGGAAGTTTTGAAGATGCTGCGTTATGCAGCGCAGAACCGTCTTTTACAGAAAAAGATTTATCTGGATGAGGCAACCGGACTTCCGAATAAAAATAAATGCGAAGAGATTCTGGAAAATGACAAAGAACTTGAAGCGGGAGCACAGATCGCAGTCTGTGTGTTTGATCTGAATAATTTGCGTATGATCAATAACAATCTCGGACATGACAAAGGGGATGCGTATATCCGGTCTTTTGCCGGACAGCTTCGCGCAGCCATGCCGGAGGATGCCTTTGTAGGCCGTGATGGTGGAGATGAATTCCTTGCAGTGCTGACAGGAAAAAATCATACCGAAGTGCAGGAGTGCCTGGCAGGTGTGAGAAAAAGTGTAAAACTGTATTCGCGGCAGCATCCGGAAATGCCGATCAGTTATGCGGCAGGATATGCTTTGTCAGATGGTTATGAGCCATGTACGATGCGCATGCTGTTTAAACAGGCGGATAAGAATATGTATGTAGACAAAAACCATGCCAAGGTTCAGGAGAATGAGAGAAAAAGGAAAGAAAGCCTTCAATTGTTGGACCGGATTCGGGAAAAGCATTATGTATTTGCAAACTGTCTGTACTGTGACGCAAGGATGGATACTTATCGTATGTTAAGATCCGAAGAAGGATTTTTCCTTGCAGAAGAAGGAAGTTATACGGGAGCGGCAGAACAGGTGCTGCGGGAATTTGCAGCAGATGATACAAGAAAGAAAATGCGGAAATGGCTTGAGATTGCTTCAATGGAACAGTCACTTGGCCCTGCGATGGAGAAGACAGAGTTTTCTTATCAACGTAAAGTGGGAGCGGGATATCGTTATGGAAGAATGACGGCACTTTTTGTAAATGATGCGGCAGATGGAAGACTGCATCATTTCATCCTTGGATTTGATGAATTTCACGACAGTGAGAAGATGGGTACAGATGAAAAATTTCAACTGACGAGATATTATGAGCAGATGAAACAGTCCATTCTGGAAAACGGCAATTATGTAGAAGCATTGATGGAAACCGCACAGGCAATTTATGCGGTAGATCTGACCAATGACTGCCTGAAGAGTATTTTCTACCATACCGGAAGACACGAATTTGCGGTAGATGCAAAGACACCGTGTTCCTATGACCTCTATTGTCAGGAACGACAGCAGTATGTTGCAGAAGAGACACTGGAGAATTATCGGATCGTAGATTCGTCTTCCAAGCTGCTGGAACGTTATCTGAATGGCGAAAAACAGGTTACAGTAGAATATCAGGAACGGAATCATACAGGGAAATATGTCTGGATGCAGAAAACAGTTCTTATGTCACTGGACACGTTATTTGACAGTAAAACAGGAAAAAGAAGTACAGTGATCCAGGGAATGATCCTGTTCAAAAATACTTCGCTGTTTCATGCAAAAGAACAGCAGGAGAGAGAACGTCTGCAGGTCGCTTATGAAACTGCAGATTCAGAGAACAAAGCCAAAACAGAATTTATGAACCGTATGAGTCATGATATTCGCACACCGATTAATGGAATTGCCGGAATGATAGATATTATCCAGAAAAACTGGGATGATAAAGAGAAACTGGACGATTGCTTAAGAAAGCTTCGACTTTCTACAGATCATTTACAGGCGTTGGTAAATGATGTACTTGAAGTGAATAAAATCTCATCGGGGAAAATGAAACTTGGTAAAGAACCATTTAATCTGGAAGAACTGATGGATGAAGTAAGTGCACTTCTGGATATCCAGATTAAAGAAAACGGAATTACGCATGAAAAGCACAGAATTGATCTCAGGCATGTAAAATTGATTGGAAGTCCGCTGCATTTACGTCAGATTTTAATTAATCTTTTGAGTAATTCGATCAAATATAATAAAGAAAACGGACATATTGACACGTATGTACAAGAAGTGAAATATAATGATACACATGCATTGTATGAATTTAAGATTGTCGATACCGGTATCGGTATGAGTAAAGAATTTATTGCAAATCAGATTTATAAGCCATTTACACAGGAAAAGACAGATGCGCGTACACAGTATAAAGGAACAGGCCTTGGAATGTCGATCGTGCGGGGACTGATTGATAAGATGCATGGAAGTATTAAAGTAAAAAGTGTGCTTGGTGAAGGCTCTGTATTTATTGTACAGATTCCATTTGAACTGGATACTGCCGAATATGAGACAGACATATCAGAAAAAGAAAAAACGGATAAATCACTTAAAGGATTGCATGTTTTACTGGTAGAAGATAATGATATCAACATGGAAGTTGCACAGTTCTATCTGGAAGATGCCGGGGCAACGGTAGAAAAAGCATGGAACGGACAGGAAGCAGTTGATATGGTGAGTAAAAACTGTAACTATGATGTGATCTTAATGGATCTGATGATGCCGGTGATGGACGGTATGGAAGCAGCGAGAAGAATTAGGAAGCTGGAAACTGACCATGCAAAAAATGTCCCAATTCTGGCAATGACTGCACAAAGTGCCTCAGACAGCGAACAGATGTGTAAGGATGCGGGAATGAACGGATATGTGGCGAAGCCGGTGGCTGCAAAACTATTGACAATAGAAATTAGAAAGGCAATGCAGTGCTGATTTTACATAAAATTTTCCTGGATTTACGAATATATCGATAGATAGAATCGGAAAAATAAGGTACTATTTTGCTTTATAAAGGAGTAAAATCATGACAAAAAAGAAGAAAAAAAGTGTAAAAAAAGACAGGCAGGAAAAAAGACTGCAATGCCTGTCTGAAAAAGAACAACAGAAGATAGATGATATTGCGGAATGTCTGGCTGAAACAGAATATCAAATTAAATGCCAGTGTGCGATAGACATTCTTATAGCGAAACTACAGATGATTAATACAGAATTATCCAAACAAAAAGGAAGAACGGTTGTGAATCAGATCAGCAGCCGGAAGAAGAGTGCAGAAAGTATTTACGCAAAACTGGTACGAAAAGGCTACAAGACAGATTTCCAGACGGCAGCGGAGAAATTGAATGACCTTGTAGGCGTTCGCGTGGTCTGCCCGTTTGAAGATGAAGTATATGAAGTCGCAAATATATTAAAAGCGCAGGGAGATGTAGAAGTTCTTAAGGAGAAGGACTACATCAAGGTACCGAAAAAGAATGGTTATAAGAGTCTGCATATTACGTTGGAAATCCCGATTTATTTTGCAAAAGGTTCTCAGAAGCAGAAAGTAGAAGTGCAGTTTCGGACAGTTGCGATGGATTACTGGTCTGTGTTGGATTATCAGTTGTTTTATAAGAAGCAGCTGGACGGCAGCGATGAAGTGGCAGCAGAATTAAAGAAATATGCAGAGGATATTGCAAAACTGGACGCCCGGATGTTAAAACTCCGAGACAAAATTGAGAAGATATAAAGTTATAAATGGCACAGGAGTTTACTGAAGTACCTGTGCCATATCATCAGGAAGCGGTGCGGTAAATTCCATTGTCTCACCGGTGATCGGATGTGTAAAAGACAATTTGTGAGAATGAAGAGCCTGTCTTGTAATATGTTCCATGTCGGGATTATACAGATAATCGCCAATGAGTGGAAAACCAAGGTAGCGCATGTGGATCCGGATCTGATGGGTGCGGCCTGTCTCCAGACGGAGGGAGACAAGGCTGTGCCCGTTTTTTTCATCCATGACATGGTAGTGTGTGATCGCTTTTTCTCCATTTTCAAAATCTACCGTCCGTTCAATGATCGTTCCGGGTTTGCGGCCAAGAGGCGCATTGATCGTGCCTTCGGACGGTGTGACAGAACCTTTGCAGATAGCGAGGTATTCCCGGTGGATACGCCGCTCCTTTACCATAGTGGATAAAATGCTTCCGCTCACCAGATGCTTGGCGACAACTGTCAGCCCGGAAGTATCCCGGTCTAAGCGGTTGCAGCAACGGAAAATAAAAGGTTTTCCCTGTTCCTGATAGTACCATGCAAGCGCATTTGCCATCGATTCGGTGTAATGATTCAAAGACGGATGGATCGGCATACCGGCGGCTTTATTTATAACAACGATATCTTCATCTTCATAGACAATATCAAGTGGATGATAAACCGGTGGGATCTTTTCCGAACAGGCAGTTTCGCAGATCTTGATAACGAGATCATCACCGGTTTTTAATGTCTGGCGCATATAATAATGTTTTCCATTTACAAGTACGCTTTTGGGCATACGCTTGATCTCGGCAAGATTCTGACCGGAATAACCTTTGCGGCGTAAAAACTGCTCCACGCGGAGTCCGTTTTGCTCTTCTGTTATTTTATATTCAATCGTTCGATTCATTGCATTTCTCCTGAAAATTCATTATCATAATAACGGAACATTGGTATCATACCATAAGATAAAACGGACACTCAAGAGGAGAGGACGAAAATGACAGGATTAAGTACACTATGTTATATAGAAAAAGACGGAAAATATCTGATGCTTCACAGAACGGTGAAGAAAAATGATGTAAATAAAGATAAATGGATCGGAGTCGGAGGACATTTTGAAGTGGATGAAAGTCCGGAAGAGTGTCTTCTTCGAGAAGTAAAAGAAGAGACCGGCTATACGCTGACATCTTATCAGTACCGCGGAATCGTGACCTTTGTATCCGGTGGCGGTGTGACAGAATATATGTCTTTATTTACTGCGGACGGATTTGAAGGAGAACCGATTTCATGCGATGAAGGCGAACTGGAATGGGTGGATATCGAAGAAGTATGGCATCTGAATATCTGGGAGGGAGATAAGATCTTCTTCCGTCTGTTGGATGAACAGAAAGAATTTTTCTCTTTGAAATTGACCTATGACGGCGGAGATAAACTGGTTGCAGCAGCATTGAATGGAAAGCCTATGGAGCTTTTCGATGTACTGGATGAAAATGGAAATAAAACCGGCATAACAAAAGAGCGCGGTGTGGTGCATAGAGAAGGAAGTCCGCATGCAACGGTCCATATGTGGATTGTCCGTGAAAAAGAGACAGAACATGGCAGAGATTATGATGTGTTGCTTCAAAAACGAAGTGCTTGCAAGGATTCCAATCCGGGTTGTTACGATATATCTTCCGCAGGACATGTGGAGGCAGGCGCAGAGCTTCTGGAATCCGCAATCCGCGAAATGGGAGAAGAACTGGGACTTGCTGTCGCGGCAGAAGATCTTCATTATGTCGGGGTTCACAATGCGGCATTTGAAGCGGAGTTTTACGGCCGCATGTTCCGTGATAAAGAATTCAGCAGTGTCTATGTCTATACAAAGCCGGTAGATATCGCGGATCTTAAATTACAGGAGTCAGAAGTTGAATCGGTAAAATGGATGGACTATGAAGAATGCCTGAAGGGTGTGCAGGACGGAAGCCTGCCGAACTGTATTTATGAAGATGAGTTTCGGATGGTGCGGGAGTACCTGGAGAAGCATATGTAGAAGTTGAAGGAATCGGTGACTGCTGGGGATTGCAGGAAGTGATGATATTTTAAACTACAAGTTTAATGAGCAACCCTTGACTTTTCAGCGGCATCTCCCTATAATGATATCCAGACGAAAGACGTCTGCACACCAGTAGTCTACATATAAGGGCTTGTACTGGTTTCGACGGGGGTCTGGAAGTTGGAGAAGCCATCCGTAGCGGGACACTACGTTAAAAGTTCCAACTAAATATAAACGCAGACGAAAATTTAGCGTACGCAGCCTAATTAGGCGGCAGTCGACCCGGAATCATCCGCTGTTCCAGTAATCGGCTTCAAACAGGCGGAGCACTTCGTTTCCAAAGCTTTGCGGAGATGGAAGAACTTATGAAGCTACTAAAACGGATAACCTGTCATTAGGTGATTCGCGGAGGGAATGTCAGAATAATGACTGTGATGGGAGATGCTCTGATGGATGGGCTTTCGGACGCGGGTTCAACTCCCGCCAGGTCCATTTTAACGGAACAGGATAACGGCATTGTGTAGTGATGAATCATTATACAGTGCCGTTACTTTTTAGGTAATAAAAAACTTTGTTTCCATTAAGTATTCCAAATCAAATAAAATCATATATAATAGACGGTAGTTTGAAAGATTGATTGGAGGTCATGAATATGAATGAAATAATAAAAGCAATGGAAGAACGCCGCAGTATCCGCAAATTCAAACCGGACATGCCGGCAAAACAGGATCTGGAGCAGATCATTGAAGCAGGCTTGTATGCAGCAAATGGCATGGGACAGCAGGCAACTATTACAATCGCTGTGACAAATAAAGAACTCCGTGATGAATTATCTGAGATCAACCGTAAGATCGGTGGCTGGGATGAAGGCTTTGATCCATTTTACGGTGCACCGGCGATTTTACTTGTATTAGCCAATAAAGAGAGACCGACCTGCATTTATGATGGTAGTCTTGTTATGGGAAATATGATGCTTGCCGCACATACACTGGGACTTGGAAGCATCTGGATCCACCGTGCAAAAGAAGAATTTGAGATGCCGGAATACAAGCAGTTATTGAAGAAATTAGGAATCGAAGGCAAATGGGAAGGAATTGCCCACTGTGCTGTCGGATATGCGGATGGAGAACTGCCGCAGGCAACCGACAGAAAAGAAGGAAGAGTATTCTGGATTGAGTAAAAAGGAACAGCGTTACACAATCAGAGAAAACAATATGCAAATCAGACAGTTGAAAGGAAGGACAGAAGAATGGCAGATATAGCAGATATTTATACAGCGGCAGCAGACCGCTATGAGAAGATGACATATAACCGTGTTGGGAGAAGCGGACTTAAGTTCCCGGCTGTGTCACTTGGATTGTGGCATAATTTCGGCTCAAAAGATAACTATGATAATATGAAAGCAATGTGCAGAACCGCATTTGACAATGGAATTACACAGTTTGATGTGGCAAATAATTATGGTCCGGTGTATGGAAGTGCCGAGAAGAGTCTTGGAAGGATTTTAAAAGACGATTTTATGCCATACCGGGACGAGCTGGTCATTGCAACGAAAGCAGGATATGATATGTGGGATGGTCCTTATGGGGACGGCGGCAGCAGAAAATATCTGATGGCAAGTCTCGATCAGAGTCTGAAGCGGTTAGGATTGGATTATGTAGATGTATTTTATCATCACAGAATGGATCCGAATACACCACTGGAAGAGACGATGGATGCTCTTACCGATATTGTGCGCAGTGGAAAAGCACTGTATGCAGGCGTATCAAATTATAACGAAGAATATACAAAACGGGCGGTAGAGTTGCTGCGTGAAAAACATTGTCCGTTTATCGTAAATCAGCGCCGCTATTCAATTTATGACCGGACGATTGAAGAGGATGGTGTAAAAGACTGTTGCAGGGAAAACGGTGTTGGAATTATTGCGTTCAGTCCACTGGCGCAGGGGTGTCTGACAGATAAATACTTGCATGGAATTCCAGAAGACAGCCGCGCAGCGAGAGATCCGCGATTTTTACACAAATCCGATATTACAGCGGAACTGGTAAAGAAAACAACAGCGTTGAATGAAATCGCAAAGCTTCGTGGACAGTCACTGGCGCAAATGGCGCTTGCGTGGATTTTAAAAGATGGAGACGTATGTTCCGTATTGATCGGAGCATCCAGACCGGAACAGATCCTGGATAATATTGCAGCATTGCAAAATATATCATTTACAAAAGAAGAACTGGATGCGATTGATCGGATCAGCAAAGCATAAAGATGATGCGGAGGAAAAGGAAAGAACCATTAAAAGTTAAAAATATGTAACAAATGTTACAAAAATATTTTCAAAATATAGTATAATAATAACTGAAAAACAGAAAAACTAACTTTAAGAAGAATAGAAGAAAGGACGATAGATATGGCAGTGATTCATGTGACAAATGATACTTTTGAACAGGAAGTATTACAGGCAAAAGAACCGGTACTGGTTGATTTCTGGGCAACCTGGTGTGGACCGTGCCAGATGGTGGGACCGATCATAGAAGAGATTGCAGAGGAAAGAACAGATATTAAAGTGTGCAAGATTGATGTGGATGAGAACCCAGAGATTGCAAGACAGTACAAGGTATTTTCCATTCCGATGCTGTTTGTATTCAAGAATGGAGAAGTGGCAGCCAGAACCGTAGGCGCACAGTCAAAAGAAGCTATTTTAGAGATGCTTTAGAATAATAAAAATAAGAGGCAGGAAATATGTAGTGGGGTGCTTCCTCAAAGGTGCGTAATATTTCCTGTCTCTTATTTTATTTCATCCAAGAATTTTCCGGTTTTTGTATTTAAATAGTAGAGCTGTAATATTTTGCAAAAATGTGTTAAGAATTTGTCAGATATGAATATTGTTGGTTTTTTGCGCGCTTTCTATACTAAAAACAGATTTTATACGAAAGGAGCAAAAAAATGAATCACACAATGTATGAACATGTATTGCAACCGATTCAGATCGGACCAATGAAGTTAAAAAACAGAGTATCTTTTACTCCGGTCTGGCCTAGTTTTGCGACGGGAGACGGACATGTAAATCGCGAATTAATGGAATGGGTAAGAGATATTGTAAAAGGGGGAGCTGCCTGTATTAATATTGGGTGCGGATGTGTAAATAGAAATATTCCGCCTGTAGTTACACATTTACTGCGAATGTCTGAAGAAACGGTGGTTAATGAGATGATGTCACTGACAGATCTTGCACATATGTATCAGGCAAAAATCGGGATAGAGTTGTTTGCAATTAATTTTTATGCAGGATCTTTTGAAAAGCGTGATAAAGGAAAGAATGTTGCGGTAGAGCTGGATCCTACAGATTTAACAAAAGAACAGATGAATATAGTGCGGATAGAAAATGCATCAAGATTTACAAAAGAACTTTTAGCAGCAATTCGAAAAAAATAGGAAATACAATGGCAATTGAATATCGAATCAATGCAAGTGATATGGTAGAAGGCTCACCGTCATTGGATGATGAGATTGCATTTGCCCGGGAAATTGAAGATAAAATTGATTTGCTGCATGTATCGAGAGGCCTGCATGCAATGCAGAATTTTGTAAAGAATTAGGAGATGCAGTTACAATGATTCAATTATTGCCGTACCATAATCTTGGAGTAATGAAATATCTTCGCATCAGTGATAAACCGGTGGCTGAGGCAACTCCGCCGAGTGAAGAATACATGCAGAAGTTGAAAGGTATTATGGAAGAGTATGGACTAAATGTTTCCATTCATTAAAAAAGAAGATTATAAAGGAGAAGATACCGTGGTGTGCTGTATATCAGTGCAGAACAGTATCTTCTTTTTTTGTAATGGTGGTTTATTTGTGCTAGAATAGAAACGACTAGTTACAAGGAGAAAATCAATGAGAGAAGAGAAGATGAAATACGAACGACTCAGTAAACGTGCGCTGGGGTGCATGTATGTGTCGACCGTGATCTTAAGTGTTATTCTGCTGGCAGCGATCATCTGCGTAAATGCATTCTGGCTCAGTCCAAAAGATATCCGGATTGGCGAGATAATATCCTTGGTGCTCGTTGTTCTGATCATTCTGAACTGTGTGATCAGCCCGTATTTCCGGTACCGGAGATATGGTTATCATATAGATGAAGAATGTATAGATACGGTCGAAGGGTATCTTTTCATAGAACGCAATATTGTTCCGATGGAACGGTTACATAAACTGCAGGTGGAGAGAGGTCCGGTTGCCAGAGCATTTGGTGTGGCAAATGTAGTTGTGACAACAGCAGGTGGAGATGTAGAGATCAATCTTCTGGAAGATGAAAAAGCGGAACAGATCGCAGAGAATTTACAGAAGCGGATCAATCAGATCGCAGCGGAGGAAAAACATGGAAACGACAGAAATGAAATTTAGAAACCATATCTCCATTGTGATTGAACGATTTGGAACTATATTTATTGGAATCGTGATTGTACTTGCAGGATCGGCACTGGACGACCTGAAAGAAATTGTAAAGCATATGGATAATCTGAAAGAACATCTGGCAGATGAGTTTGCGGGAGCCAGTCTGTTTCTTGTATTGTTCCTGATTGCTTTATTCTGGCAGCTTCGCCGTTGGGCGAAAACTTATATTTCTATTCAGGGGCAGGCAATCGTGATTGAGAAAAATACATGGAACCGCAAGGTGCAGACGATCGGCATCAAGCATATTTCCAATGTCAATCTCTCACAGAATATTCTGGAAATGATGCTTGGCACATGCACTGTGAAACTGGATACAGACAGTTTCTCAACGGCAGATGATACAGACGTAAAACTAGTGCTGAAAAAAGAAAAAGCAGAGTGGTTCCGTCAGACGGTTTTTGCGATTATGGAGTCGGAAGGTAACCGTTCCGGGGCAGAAGTTTATGCGCAGGATGCGAATCATCAGACAGAAAGTGGCGCGTACAAAGAAACTGCCGGGATAACAGATGAGGAAAACGGTAAAAACATCACAGAGACAACGGTGACAGCAAATGTAAATGATATGATCTGGCATGGAGTGTTTGCGATTAATTTATTTGCTGTTTTGCTTGCAGTTGGAGGAATCGGAGGCTCCGTATCAAAGTTACTTTCTGGCATACAGGAAGGAATTTCAGGACAAAATATTCTGGAAATAATATCAGGTTGGGCGGTAGCATTTTTTATCGGCGCAACAGCAGTCTGGGATACGGTGAAGGATTTTATTAAGTATTATCAGTATCAGGTTACACGAAAAAGTGATAAGATCTATATTTCTTACGGACTTTTAAAGAAAGTAAGCTATGTAATTCCGGTAAAGCGGATTCATGGCGTAACGGTGAGACAGACATGGATTGCAAGGATTTTTAAGAGATACCGGGTGGAACTTATCAATGTCGGAATGGGAGATGACGATGAAGAAAAGGACGCCTTTTTCCTTTTGTATCAGAGTCATGCAGACGTGATTGAAAAAATGCAGAAACTTTTGCCGGAATTTGCAGAAGCAATGGAACTTCCGCTGCAGAGACAGAAGAAGTCGGTTATCTTTCTTAAGGCAATCTCGGCAGTGATCTGGGCAGTTGCATTATTTGTGACAGACCGGTTTGCGAAAGAAATCATAGGATCCCATTTTCTGTGGATCAATCTGGCGTGTGTCTGTGGATGGCTGGTTGTATTGGTGATGCTTGCGGGCGGCTATGTTACGGATGCATTTGCCTGTGATAAGAAGAGTCTGGCCGTATCAAGCGGTGTATTTGGTCGAGAAACCACATACATGCATTATCCGCAGATCCAGTATTTTTCAGTTAGTCAGAATATAGTGGCAAAGAAACTGCGTGTTGTGAAGGGAAATGCATATCTTCTTGCGTCGGCATCGGATTCCAGACATGATCTTCCGTATATGCCGGAAGAGGCTGTGGAAGAATTGAAAGAATATTTTTGAAAAAGATGGTCTTGTAACATAAATAACTGCGAAAGATGAGGGGAAAGTATGATAGAGACAGGTGTTGTAAATGGAAGATTCCAGGTATTGCATTTAAAGCATATGGAATATATTCTGGCGGCAAAGATGCGGTGCCGGAAACTGTATATCGGGCTTACGAATCCGGACGGGAGAATGACCGGCGATTCGGTAAATGATCAGAACCGATCCACAAAAGCGGCAAATCCGCTGACGTATTTTGAACGTTATGAGATGATAAAAGGTGCCATGCAGGAATTTAAAGTCCCTGAGCAGGAATATGATATTCTGCCGTTTCCGATTAATTTCCCGGAATATATTGCAAATTATATGCCGGAAGATGCGACGTATTTTATGGGACTCAGTGATGCGTGGGATGAAGAAAAATATAAGATCCTGCGAAGCTTGAAGCTGGATGTAGAAGTTCTCTGGCGAAGAGAGGAAAAAGACCGCGGAGTCAGTGCTTCATGGGTGCGAAGCTGTATTGCCATGGATGAAGAATGGGCGCATCTTGTCCCGAAGAGCGTGTATAAGTATCTGACGGAAACACATCTCGTGGACAGGATCAAGCATCTGGAGAAAATCCGGATCGAAGAGAAAATGGTGCTGTAAAAATAGCAGAAAAAAGTATTAAAAATAGAAACAATATTGGTAGATAGTGAAAAAGCATTAATAGTTAAAAAACGCCTGCCATTTGCTATTCCACTGGCACCGGACATTCAGACCATTTGTGGATATATCAATATAACAGGATGGCAGGCGCTTTTTGAAACTACTCTTCTACGAATTTTACTGCAGTTCCGTAAGCCATGATTTCAGCAGCACCCTGTACGACAGTACTGGATGCATAGCGGATATTAATGACGGCGTCGGCACCGCATTTTTCGGCTTCTTCGCTCATGCGCTTTGTGGCGATGGCACGGGCTTCATTCATCATTTCTGTATAAGAAGTAAGTTCACCGCCTACAAGTGTCTTAAAGCTGTTTACAAGGTCTTTTCCAAAATGTACAGACTGGATCATATTTCCTTTTACAAGTCCGATCATTTCAAATTTCTTTCCGGTTATATAATCTGTGTTTACTAATATCATAAATAAAATCCTTTCTGATTAATGTTAAGTTAATGTTAATGTTAAGATGTTAGGGGAAAATCCTGACATCTTGTTAATTAAATTGTCAAAGTAGTTACGGATGACCTATGGCAGTCGTTATTACAGATAAACCGCCAGACTGACCCGAGCCGGACTAGCTCAGATGCAGGACATCCTTAATGGTATAATATCCAGGACCTTTATTAGCAAGATATGCTGCGCAGTCGCAGGCGCCTCTTGCGAAACATTCCCAGTTGTAGCAGTGGTGAGTGATTTCCAGACGTTCTCCCATGCCACCAAAGAATACAGTGTGGCTACTTGGAATATTGCCGGCGCGCAGAGAATGATAACCGATTGTTCCAGGTTCTCGCGGAGAAACTCCTTCTCTGCCGTATACAGCGATATCGGATAATTCTTTGCCAAGTGCATGTGCCATGGTCTCGCCCATTTCTTTGGAAGTACCGCTTGGTGCATCTTTCTTCCACTGATCATGCATCTCAAGAATCTCAATATCCAGTTCTTCCCCAACTGTCCTTGTGATAAATTCCAGAACTTTATTCATGACATTGACGAGTTTGGAAGTGTTGGCTGCATAGAGCATTGGAATAGAAGAAGCAGCATCTTCAAAACGTTTCATCTCTTCGTCGGAGAAACCGGTAGAACCGCAGACCAGACCTTTTTTATGTCTGATGGCAAGATCCAGAACTTCCATAGCCATCTCTTTAGTAGAAAAATCGATGATCACATCGCATTTGTCAATAACGGATTCGAGATCATCTACAACCGGAACGTGCAGTTCTTTTCCGACCATTGCGACAGTTCCGAGATCTGTTCCGATGTAATCGCGCCCTTTTGGACCGATACCGGCAACCAGTTCCATGTCATCACGGGAGGCTGCAACCTGTGTGATCAATTTGCCCATTTTCCCTCTTGGGGCTGTTACGATAACTTTCATAAATGTAAACTCCTTTCGTATACGTTTTCAACACGTATCGGGAAATCCCTTTTAATAATTTCAGTTTACCACAAAAGACGAGCAGGAGTTGCATTTTTTTCAGAAAGAGGCTATAATTCTTTTTATAATCTTGAGAGGAAATTTACAGAAAATAAGAGGTATAGAGCATGAAGAAAAGAGTAGTCGTTGCGCTGGGACATCGTGCCCTTGGTACGACCTTGCCGGAGCAGCAGGAAGCAGTTAAGAAAACATCAAAAGTAATCGCGGATCTGATCGAGGACGGATATCAGGTTGCCATTACACACAGCAACGCACCGCAGGTAGGTATGATCCATACAGCGATGAATGAATTTGGAAAAGTACACGAGAACTATACAGCGGCGCCAATGTCTGTATGTTCTGCCATGAGCCAGGGCTATATCGGATATGACCTTCAGAATGCGATTCGCGAGGAACTTTTAAACAGAGGCATTTACAGAACAGTCAGCACGATCCTGACACAGGTAGTTGTGGATCCATATGATGAAGCATTCTATACACCGACCAAGATCCTTGGACGTTATATGAATGTGGAAGAAGCAAATGAGGAGCGTAAGAAGGGTAATTATGTAGTAGAGGAACCAGGCAAAGGATTCCGCCGCATCGTGTCTGCACCGAATCCGGTACGCATTGTAGAGATTGATGCGATCAAGGCTCTTCTGGATGCAGATCAGATTGTTATTGCATGCGGTGGTGGTGGTATTCCGGTTCTGGAACAGGATAACCATTTGAAAGGTGCAAGCGCTGTCATTGAGAAGGATCTGACTGCCGGAAAGATGGCAGAGGATACACAGGCAGACGAGCTGATCATTCTGACGAGTGTAGATCAGGTGAAGATTAATCTCGGACGTGACAATGAAGAAGCACTGGGCGAGATTTCCGTAGAAAATGCGAAGAAATATATGGAAGAGGGACATTTCGGAGAGTATAATATGCTTCCGAAGTTAAGTGCTTCTGTTTCTTTCATTGAAAAAGGAGAAGGAAGAAGCGCACTCATTACTTCTTTTGATAAGCTTGGCGAAGCTTTAAAAGGAAAGACAGGAACTAAGATTTCTTAAGAAATTCGTTTAAAATGTCTGCAATCTGGTTATACTACCGGAAAAATGAAGGAGGTAACCGATGAAGGCAAGAGTGATGGATGGCTGCATTTCCTGCGGTGCATGTGTGACAACGTGCCCGGAAGTATTCTCGTTTGATGAAGATGGACTTGCGGAAGCATGTGGAGAAGTTGCATCGGAATATGAAGAAGCAGCAAAAGAAGCAAGAGATGACTGTCCGGTATCTGTGATTGATATTGTGGAGTAATAAAATGCGAAGATAAACTGGGGTATGGTGAAGAACTGTACTCCTGTTTTTGTTTATCGGGAAAGAACTTTCCTGATATATAAAAACGCTCCACCAGATGTGCACCTGTACGAATAAGCAGCGTGCTGCATATAATAAATATAAGAATAATACGAGTGGAAGTGTCAGTGTGCGTTTCAGTGAATTTCAGGAAAAAGAAGTGATCAATGCGTGTGACTGTTGCAAACTTGGATATGTAGAAGATCTGGTCATAGATGAGAAAAAAGGAAAAATTGAAGCAATCATTATACCAAAAGGGCGGGGGATCTGTAATTTTTTCTGTGAGGATGGAGAATACATCATTCCATTTGCCTGTATTAAACGGATTGGACCGGATATTATTCTGATTGAAATGCATGAAGAAAAGTAAAATGTTTCTTTTGATGTTTGACTTCTCTAAGAGCAACCGATATACTAAAAGATAGAATGTATGAAAGGAATTTAGTGTGATGAAATGTCCATATTGTGGTAATTCAGATACAAGAGTTATAGATTCAAGACCGGCGGAAGAAGGCAATTCTATCCGCAGACGCAGATCCTGTGATGCATGCGGGAAACGTTTCACGACTTATGAAAAGATAGAGACGATTCCGCTGATCATTATTAAAAAGGATGATAACAGAGAACAGTATGACCGAGGCAAGATTGAAAGAGGAATTTTAAGAGCTTGTTATAAACGTCCGGTATCGGCGGCAAGGATCCAGAAGACAGTGGAAGCTGTGGAGACACAGGTGTTCAGTCTGGAAGAGAAAGAGATTGCAAGCAGTACGATCGGTGAGATCGTTATGGATGCGCTGAAAGATCTGGACGAAGTTGCATATGTAAGATTCGCATCTGTATATAGGGAGTTTAAGGATGTGAATACATTTATGGATGAATTGAAGAAGATTCTGGACGGACAGGAACAATAAAGTTTTACAATATTCTGTACAGGATATAATATAGTGAGATGAGTACAAATAGATAGGGTGATTAGACTATGAGAACATATAAATTAACGATTTCCTATGATGGAAGCAGGTATCAGGGATGGCAGCGGCAGGCGACGACAGACAATACGATCCAGTTTGTACTGGAATGGAGCATTGGCAAATTAGTCGGATACCGCGTGCGTGTAGACGGTTCGGGGAGAACAGACGCCGGAGTACATGCAAGAGGTCAGGTGGCAAGTGTGAAGCTTTCCAAATTGTATGATCCACAGGAGATGAAGGATTCGTTGAACCGTTATCTCCCGGAGGATATCCGTATCGTGAAGGTGGAACTGGTGCGAAATGGATTTCATGCCAGAAAAAGTGCCAAAGGCAAGAAATATGAATATTATATTGACTGCAGAGAAAAACCGGATGTATTTTCCAGAAGATACTGCTATCATTATCCGGAAAAATTAGATATAGAAGCGATGCGTGAGGCCGTGCCATATCTGCTGGGACCGAAGAACTTTACAAGTTTTACGGATGATAAGGATTGCAAAGATCCGATCCGCAAGATCACCAATATCAAGATTGTAAGTTCCGGTGAGAAGGTGCGTATCACTTTCTATGGAACTGGATTCTTATATCATATGGCACGTATCTTGACAGGTACTTTGCTGGAAATCGGTACCGGCAAGCGTGAGGCATCGATGCTTCCGGTTGTGATTGCGGCAGAAGACAGAAGCCTTGCCGGATTTCTCGCGCCAGCCAGAGGTCTGTTTTTAAGAAAAGTGTATTATTAGAAGGAAAACGAACAGATGAAATGTATATCATGGAATGTAAATGGAATTCGTGCCTGCGTAAAGAAAGGATTTCTTGATTTCTTCAAAGAAGCGGATGCAGATATTTTCTGTATTCAGGAAACGAAGATGCAGGAAGGACAATTAGATCTGGAGCTGGATGGATACGAACAGTACTGGAATTATGCCGTGAAGAAAGGTTATTCCGGAACGGCGGTATTTACAAAAGAAAGGCCCCTTGCTGTTACTTATGGCATGGCAATTGAAGAACACGATCAGGAAGGCCGTGTAATCACACTGGAGTATGAGGATTTTTATTTTGTGACAGTGTATACGCCGAATTCACAGAGCGAACTGGCAAGACTGGATTACAGAATGACATGGGAAGATGATTTTCTCGCTTATCTGAAAGGGCTGGAAGAGAAGAAACCAGTGGTTTTCTGTGGGGATCTGAATGTTGCACACAAAGAGATCGACTTGAAAAATCCGAAGACAAACCGTAAGAATGCCGGATTTACAGATGAAGAACGTGGAAAATTCACAGACCTTCTTGCAGCAGGATTTACAGATACATTCCGTTATCTGTATCCGGATGTGGAAGGAATTTATTCTTGGTGGTCTTACCGTTTCAGCGCAAGGGCAAAGAATGCAGGATGGAGAATTGACTATTTCTGCGTATCGGACTGCCTGAAGGATAAGGTTGAAGATGCGAAGATCCTGACCGACGTTATGGGATCGGATCATTGCCCGATCGAACTGGACATTGCATTATAGTGAAGAGAGGAAGAGACGGATGGATAGTCGTGTATCTGTAATCAGCATTATTATAAAAGATGAAGAGGCAGCAGTAACGGTGAATGAACTGCTTCACGAATTTAGAAATTATATTGTCGGAAGAATGGGCATTCCGTACCGGCAGAGAGAAGTGTCGATCATCAGTGTGGTGCTGGACGCGCCGGGAGATGTGACAAGCTCTCTTTCCGGAAAACTTGGAATGTTAAAAGGAGTCAGTGCAAAGACACTGACTGCAAAGTTGTAAACAGGACGATTTGAAAATTAGAAATATTTAGAATGCAGTGATGGAATAATAAAAAGAGCGGAATCACCGGCTACAGCCGGTTGATTCCGCTTTGTAATTCGTCTGCCCATTTCTGAAGATTGTATGTACGTCCGCCAAATAATTTTAAGATGACACCGGTTGGGTGTTCATGTCCGGCAAATGCATTTGCTTCGTCTGTATCGACGTGCATGGCGAGTGCAAAGTCCGGGTGTACACGGACAACAACATCAGCAAAGATCAGAGAGCGTTCAAAACTCTCCATAATGACGAACACTTCATCTTTGTCTTTGACATTTAACTGGACTGCCTGCACTGGAGTCATGTGGATATGGCGCTTTGCAACAATCACACCGTGATCGAGTTCAATCTCACCGGCAGGACCGAGCAGCGTGCAGCCGGGTGTGCCCTTCGTATCGCCGGATTGACGGATGATGCCCGGAATGCCGAGCTTTCGTGAATCAGTCATGGAAATCTCCACCTGTGTCTCATTACGGAAAGGTCCAAGCAGAGCAACATTTTCAAATGTTCCTTTCGGACCTTTGATCGTAACGCGTTCTTCACAGGCATACTGACCAGGCTGGCTCAGATCTACCCGGTGGGTGATCGTTTTCCCTTTCCCAAATAAGTGTTCAAAATCTTCCTGGCACATATGGATGTGTCTTGCGCTTGTTTCGATTGGTATTGCAAGTCCCATAGTATCTGAGCCTCCTTCTATTATCTGCATTAATTTTTATTCATAGCCATTTTCTGAAAACCTTATTAGAAACATTGTAACAGAGTGCGTTCGGTTTTTCAATCAAAAGTATCAACAACGACATTTTTCGTTGACAAAGAGGGCTTTTTTTTCTATAATTTTTAACGAGGTAAAGCAATGGCGTTTTCATCTAAGGCATGAGAACGCCCATTTTTACATACAGCAGTAAATGCAGGAGGTGCATATAATGAATAATTATACGCGTGAAGATATTTTACAGATGGTAGAAGAAGAGGATGTGGGATTCATCCGGCTGCAGTTTACCGATATTTTCGGAACATTGAAAAATGTAGCGATCACTACCAGCCAGTTGGAGAAAGCGCTGAATAACCAGTGCATGTTTGACGGCTCTTCCATTGAAGGCTTTGCAAGGGTGGAAGATTCGGATATGTATCTTTATCCGGATCTGAATACATTTGAGATTTTTCCGTGGAGGCCGCAGCAGGGTAAAGTTGCAAGACTGATCTGCGAGGTGCATAAAGCAGACGGAACACCATTTGAGAGCGATCCGAGATATGTACTGAAGAAAGTGATCGAAGAGGCAAAAGAGATGGGATATCAGTTTAATGTCGGGCCGGAATGTGAATTTTTCTTATTTCATATGGATGATGACAGTGTACCGACAACGATTTCCCATGAGCAAGCCACATATTTTGACCTTGGACCATTAGATTTCGGCGAAAATGCGAGACGTGACATGGTATTGACAATGGAGGATATGGGATTTGTCATCGAGGCATCTCACCACGAGATGTCGCCGGCACAGCATGAGATTGATTTCCAATATGACGAGGCGTTGTCTGCGGCAGACAATATCATGACATTCAAACTGGTTGTCAAGACGATTGCCAAGAGACACGGTCTGCATGCATCCTTTATGCCAAAACCGAAGTACGGAGAGAATGGTTCCGGCATGCATACGAACATGTCATTAAGCCGGGATGGTGTGAATGTATTTTCAGACAGTTCAGATGAGAAAGGGCTGAGTAAAGAAGCTTATTATTTCATCGGTGGAATTATGAAACATATCAAAGCGCTGACCTTTATTACGAATCCGATCGTGAATTCATATAAGCGTCTTGTGCCGGGATTTGAAGCACCGGTATATATTGCATGGTCAGCCAAGAACAGAACGCCATTGATCCGGATCCCGACGGCGCCGGAGGGTGAGGAGAGAATCGAGCTTCGCAGTCCTGATCCGTCAGCCAATCCATATCTGGCATTTGCAGTATGCCTTGCCGCTGGACTGGACGGAATCCGCAACAAGATCATGCCGCCAAAAAGCATTGACTGCAATATTTTTGAGATGACGGAAGAAGAGCGGGCGGCAGCTGGTGCAGAACTTCTGCCGAGAACGCTTCTGGAAGCAGCACAGGCATTTGAAGAGGACACTTACATTAAAAATGTGCTTGGCGATGATCTGACGGAAAAATATATCAAAGTGAAGACGGAAGAGTACATGAATTATCGTAATCAGGTGACAGACTGGGAAATCGCAAAGTACCTGCATGTCATTTAGGCACCCTTAGTAAGAATAAAAATGAGACGACTAAAGGAGGTGTCAGCATGATAGGTATTATTGTAGTATTTCCAAAGAAGGAAAATGCAATTAATATCCGGAATCTGCTGGTGCGAAATGGAGTAAATGTTACCGGAGTGGCGACAACGGGGGCACAGGCAATGCATTATGCGGATACTGTGGATGAAGGAATTGTCGTGTGTGGTTACAAATTAAAAGATATGATGTATACGGATCTCAGAGAATATCTTCCGGAAAATTTTGATATGCTGCTTGTCGCGTCGCAGGATAAATGGAGTGACGGACTGGTGCGGGGCGTGATGGGATTGTCGATGCCGATTAAAGTGTATGATCTGATGAATACGATCGAGATGATGCTGACCGATATTGACAGGCGCAGACGGAAACGCAAGAAGCAGTTAAAAAACCGTGATCCGAAGCAGCAAGAGACAGTCAGAAAGGCAAAAGAACTGCTGATGGCACGTAACAATATGACGGAAGAAGAGGCACATAGATATTTGCAGAAAAGCAGTATGGACAGTGGAACAAACATGGTAGAGACAGCAGAGATGGTATTGAGCATTATGTCAGAGTAGAGGAGATATAGAAGATGGAATTTACAAAAATGCAGGGGTTGGGCAATGATTATGTCTATGTAAACTGCTTGAGAGAAACAATTAAGAATCCGGCGGAAGTATCGAAGTTTGTTAGTGACAGACATTTTGGAATCGGTTCGGACGGGTTGATTATGATCTGTCCATCCAAGGTGGCAGATTTTGAAATGCAGATGTATAATGCAGATGGTTCCAGAGGTGAAATGTGCGGAAATGGCATCCGCTGTGTTGCTAAATATGTATATGATTACGGCCTTACCGATAAGACGAGCATTTCCGTGGAGACACTTGGCGGGATCAAATATCTGGATCTGACTGTGGAAGATGGCAAAGTAAGCCTTGTGAAAGTTGATATGGGAAGTCCGCGCCTTGCGCCATCCCAGATTCCGATCGTGCCGGAGAATCCGGAAGATACAAGAATCATTGATGCCCCGCTTGAAGTAGAGGGGAAGATATATTATATGACAGGAGTTTCCATGGGCAATCCGCATACAGTGGTTTATGTAGACGATGTAAAAGGATTGGATCTTTTGAAAATAGGTCCGTCTTTTGAAAATCATAAACGGTTCCCGGAGCGTATCAATACAGAATTTGCACATGTACTGGACCGTAAAACGGTAGAGATGCGTGTGTGGGAGCGTGGTTCCGGTGAAACACTTGCCTGTGGAACAGGTGCTTGCGCTGTTGCAGTAGCCAGCATTTTAAACGGGTTGACAGAGGATCGGGTAACCGTAAAACTACTGGGAGGCGATCTGCTCATTGAATGGGATAAAGAAGCAGATAAAGTCTATATGACCGGACCTGCAAAGGTTGTATTTGACGGAGAGATCGATCTTGCAGATATTGATGTATAATGCGTCACACATTGAATTCCAGAAACAATAAAACAATCAGTAAAGTCATAAACAGGAGGAAGAAAGATGTTTAAAGTAAATGAAGATTATTTAAAACTGCCGGGAAGCTATTTATTTTCCACAATTGGAAAGAAAGTACGTGCTTATCAGGAAGAGAATCCGGACAAGAGCATTATCCGTCTTGGAATCGGTGATGTTACACAGCCACTGGCACCGGCGATCATTGACAGCCTGCACAGTGCAGTAGACGAGATGGCACATGCGGAGACATTCCACGGGTATGCACCGGATCTGGGATATGAATTTTTGAGAAGTGCAATGGCAAAGAACGATTATCAGGATAAAGGATGTGATATCAAAGCAGACGAGATCTTCATTTCCGACGGAGCAAAATGTGACTCCGGTAACATTCAGGAAATCTTTGCCAAAGACAATAAGATCGCCGTATGTGATCCGGTATATCCGGTTTATGTAGATACAAACGTTATGGCAGGACGTACAGGAACTTACGATGCGAAGACAGAGACATGGAGCGATGTCATTTACATGCCATGTACAAAAGAGACGAATTTTGCACCGGAACTGCCAAAAGAAACACCGGATATTATTTATCTGTGTTTCCCGAATAACCCGACAGGATCTACCATTACAAAAGCACAGTTACAGGAATGGGTAGATTATGCCAATAAAGTCGGAGCAGTCATTATCTATGATGCTGCTTATGAAGCATATATTTCTGAGGATGATGTACCGCACAGCATTTATGAGTGCGAAGGTGCAAGAACCTGCGCAATCGAGCTTAGAAGTTTCTCAAAGAATGCAGGATTTACAGGTGTCAGACTTGGCGCAACGGTGATTCCAAAAGATCTGAAATCCGGAGATGTAATGTTGCATTCTCTCTGGGCAAGAAGACATGGAACGAAGTATAACGGAGCACCGTATATCGTACAGAGGGCCGGAGAAGCTGTATATTCTGAGGCTGGTAAAGCACAGCTAAAAGAGCAGATTGCCTACTACATGAAGAATGCAAAAACGATTAAAGAAGGCCTAAGAGATGCCGGATATAACGTATCCGGTGGTGTAAATGCACCGTATATCTGGCTGGAAGTTCCACAGGGAATGACATCCTGGGATTTCTTTGATCATCTGTTAAAGGATGCCGGTGTTGTAGGAACTCCGGGATCAGGATTCGGACCAAGCGGAGAAGGATATTTCCGTCTGACAGCATTTGGCTCTTATGAAAATACAGTGGCAGCCATTGAAAGAATTAAGAAGATGGGTTAATTTATTATGTTATATACAATACCGGATTATTACCGGCAGTTTCACTGCGTTGCCGGAGCCTGTGAAGATACATGCTGCGCAGGATGGCAGATCGTAGTGGATAAGTCGGCACTTAGGCAATATAAAAAAGTAACAGGAGAATACCGAAAGGAGATTCGTGCCGGTGTGGACTGGAAAGAAGGCACTTTCCGACAGGATGAGGAGAAAAGGTGTTATTTCCTGAATGAGGATAATCTCTGTAATATGTACACAGCACTTGGTGAAAAGGCATTGTGTAAGACGTGTAAGCGTTATCCAAGGCATATTGAAGAATTTGAGGGCGTCAGGGAGATGACGCTCTCCGTGTCATGCCCGGAAGTGGCAAAAATCCTGCTACAAAGAAAAGAACCGGTGCAGTTTCTGATTCATGAAGATGAGAAAGAAGAGTGCTGGGATGATGCATTTGATCCATTTTTATATTCGCTTCTGGCAGATGCAAGAACAATGATGATACAGATCCTGCAGAACCGTGAACTGTCATTAAATCTGCGCACCGGACTTGTGCTTGCAATCGCCCATGACCTGCAGATCCGGATTCAGAAGCAGGAAATATTTGACGGAGAGATGGTACTGGAAAAATACCGGACAGAAAAAGCAATGGATTATATAAAAGGACAGATCGCTAAGCTCTATACAGAAGAAGAGAAGCATAGGTTCTATGAATTTATGACAGAAACTTTCCGGGATCAGTATCGGTTAGAGAGACTTCGGGATAACTGGGAACCACATCTTCTGGAAGCAGAACAGTGGCTGTATGGAAAAGGTGAGGCTCACTACTATGAGCTTAGGAATGCGTTTGAAGGATGGATGGCAGAGAAGATGCCGGAATTTGAGATACAGAAAGAACAGCTTCTTGTGTATTTCTTAAGTACTTATCTGTGTGGTGCGGTTTATGATGGACATGCATATTCCAAGGCGCAGATGGCGGTTGTAAGTGTACTGCTTATGCAGGAAATTCTGATGGCGCAGTGGATAAAGAATGAAAAAGAGTTGTATTTTGAAGATCTTGTTGATACAGTATACCGCTTTTCAAGAGAACTGGAACATTCCGATCCGAATCTCAACCTGATGGAGCGTTTGATGAGTGAAAGACCGGTGCCGTGGTTTGCAAAGAAAGCTGCGGAAGAATAGAGTATAAATAAAGTTAGGAAGATAAGTAAATTGATAAATTGTTTATTTGTAGGTTTAGGTGGATTTATCGGAGCAGTCTGCCGTTATCTGATCGGTCTGCTTCCGGTTCAAAGTGAGAGCGGATTTCCATATAAGACGTTTTTGATTAATGTGGCAGGAGCTTTCCTGATCGGCTGCATTGCAACTTATGCAGGAAAGCATCCGTCAGTGAATCCTCAGCTTGTGTTATTTCTGAAAGTTGGAATCTGCGGAGGATTTACGACATTTTCTACGTTTGCTTTTGAAACAACGGATCTGTTTCAGAGCGGACACACAGTGACAGCACTTGTATATGCCGTGCTGAGTGTAGTATCAGGCGTTCTGGCTGTGTTTGCCTCCCAGTTTCTGCTTCACTAGGAAGAAGAGACCGAGGAAAGATACAAGCAGTTCGGAGATCGGAAATGACATCCAGACACCGGTCATACCGAGAATATTTGCAAGTAATATAGATAACGGAACGATGATGAGCAGTCCGCGAGCCAGGGAAATGACCTGTGCCGGGACTGCTTTTTCAATGGACGTAAAGTAAAAGGAAAGCACGATATTGAACCCGGCAAACAGGATGCCGGCAAAATAAATGCGAAGTCCTTTTATGGCGATCTGCTGCAGAAATGGGTTTTGTTCACTGTTAAATGCAGTGGTGATACCATCTGCGCCAAATAAAATTCCTGCATAAATAATAACAGAAAGTGCCGCCATCAGAAAAAGTCCGTAGCGTCTGTATTGTAATGCATGCTGCCGTTCGCCGCGTCCATAGGCACGACTGATAAGTGGCTGGGTTCCCTGTCCGATACCAGTGAAAATGGCGATGACAACGAGAATGAGATTCGCAATCACACCATAGGCTGCAACAGCCATATTTCCTCCAAGGCGCAGCATTAACATATTAAATACGATCATAACAACACCGGATGAAACTTCGGTTACGAAGGAAGAAAAACCAAGTGCAAGTGTCGAACCTGTAAGTGAAGCGGACAGTCCGGTACGGACAAGATGAAATTGATTTTTCCTGCGGATACGGTAAATGGACTGGATGAGCATACCGAAGAGTGGAGAACATCCGGTTGCAAGTACCGCTCCGAAGATTCCCATATGAAGCGGAAAAATAAAAATATAATCAAACAGGATGTTGGCAAGGCTGCCACCGACCATTGCATACATGGCGAGATGTGGAGCACCGTCATTGCGGACGAATGCCAGAAACACTTCATTAAATATAAATGCCGGAGCAAAGAGAAGAATGATACGCAGGTAGGTATACGTCATATCAAAGACTTCTGCATTGGCTCCAAGGATTCTTGCCAGGGGAGCAGCAAAAACAAGTCCCACACAGAAGAAAAATGTGGAAAATAATGTGGCAAGAAGAATCGTATGTGTAAAAAATTTATTTGCATGGGCTGTCTTTCCCTGACTTTTGCTTACCGTATAGCGTGTTGCTCCGCCAAGACCGAGCATGAGTGCGCAGCCGTGGAGAAAATTATAGGCAGGAACTGCAAGGTTCAAAGCAGTCAGACCATCAGCGCCGACACCATTTGCGATAAAGAAAGTGTCAGCCAGTATATAGAGTGAAATCCCGAACATGCCAAGCACATTCAGACTGGCATAGCGGATAAACTGTCCGAAGATAGTAGGTGAAGTTTCAGTTACCTGCATAGTAATGTCCTTTCTGGTTAAATTACGGAAGTATGTATATCGTTCATTTTTGTGAATGTTTATAATGCTTATATTATATGTGTATATGTGCCTGCGGATTGCTCGTATTCTATACGTTTACAATCCACAAGAGTATAACAGAACAAAAATCTGTTGTCCAGAAGATTACACGGAGAAGAACTTGTAAATGAAACAGCAGTAAATTATAATGATATCAGAGTTAAAAGATCTGAACCCATGTGAGCTTATATATAAGCGGGACAGGATCTCACGGAAAGCGAGGAGTCAGCTTATGAAAATGAGAAAATGGATAATATCTGTACTGGCAGTGCTTCTTGTAATTGCGCTGGCAGGATGCGCGACAAAAGAAGAAAAAGCAAAACCAAAAAAAGCGCCAGAACCACTGGTGATCAATACAAAAGATAAGAAAAAAGATTACAGTGACAAAGAAGCAAAAGCCGCAGAAGCTGCAAAGAAAGCAAAAGCGGAACAGGCGAAGAAGGAACGTGCAAAGAAAAAGCAGGAAAAAAAGCGCCAGAGGAATGATAAACTTGTAGTGATCGATGCAGGGCATCAGGCGCGTGGCAACAATGAACAGGAGCCGGTGGGACCGGGAGCATCTCAGACAAAAGCTAAAGTTGCATCGGGAACAAGTGGTGTTTCCACAGGAAAACCAGAGTATCAGTTAACTTTAGAAGTTTCAAAGAAACTAAAAAATATACTGGAAGTGCGTGGGTATCATGTGAAGATGGTGCGCACAACGAATGATGTAAATATTTCCAATGCGGAGCGTGCAGAGGTGGCGAACAATGCGAATGCAGATGCATTTATCCGTGTTCATGCAAACGGAGCAGAGAACAGCAGTGCGAATGGAATGATGACGATCTGTCAGACGGCATCTAATCAATATAATGGCAGTCTGTATAAGCAGAGCAAGGCATTATCGGAAGCAGTTCTGGACGGTGCAGTGAAAGCAACCGGAGCAAAGAGAGAACGAGTATGGGAGACAGATTCCATGAGCGGTGTAAACTGGGCAAAAGTGCCTGTGACGATAGTTGAGATTGGATATATGACGAATCCGGCGGAAGATCAGAAGATGTCTCAGGCAGACTATCAGAAGAAGATTGCATCCGGGATTGCAGATGGAGTGGATCATTATTTCGGAAAATAACTGTAGAGATAAATTTGCAAAATCTCTGTAAGATGGGTATAATGGGAAAGATTGTGAATACAGTCATTACTGAGTAAAAATAAGGGAAGAACAGGCAGGAGGAAGCGGAAAAATGGGAGCATTGTTTTTCGATATAGATGATACGCTCTTAAGTGGTGTTACGAAGAAAGTTCCGGAGAGTGCACTGGAGGGAATCCGGAAAGTCAAAGAGAATGGGCATAAAGTACTGATTAATACAGGGCGGACGATATGCAGCGTTCCGCCGATTATTAAAAAGCTTGATGTAGATGGATTTTTATGTGGATGCGGAACCTATCTGATTTATAGGAATGAGGTGCTTTTTGAGAGCCATATATCTATTGAAGAAGGAAATCGTTATATAGATCTGATGAAACAGTATCACATTGAAGGATTTCTGGAAGGAACGGATGATATGTATTTCTCAGAACGGGTAAGTCAGTGTGAACCCGTGGAAAGTACACGGAGATATATGGCGTCCATGGGGCTTGGCAGAGAGACAAGCATGGAGAAGAAGAATTTTGAATACGATAAATTATTGATCCATATTAATAAGAAAGATCCGAACTGCAGATATCAGGAATTTTTTGCATCGATTGAAGATGGCATAGATATCATTGATCGATTAAATGGGATGTATGAACTGGTGCAGAAAGGATATTCCAAAGCAACAGCGATTGAATTTATGAGACAGCATCTGGGACTTACGAAGGACGAGGTGTATGTGTTCGGCGACAGCAGCAACGATCAGTCTATGTTTGAATATGCAAAACATTCCATTGCAATGAAGAAGCACGATCCGGTGTTAGATCCATATACAGAGTATGTGACAGATACCGTTGAAAATGATGGTGTATACAAAGCAATGCAGCATTATGGTCTGATCTAAAGAAATAAAGAAGCAGATACTTGTAAAGGATGTATGAAGCATACCGACGAATGGAAAATTATGGTCTGATCTAAAGAAACAAAGAAGCAGATAGTAGAAAGAAGGTTGAAAACGTGGGTGAGCGTTTGACAGAAAGTGATGTAGCCAAGATCAAAGAAGAGATTGAATACCGCAAACTGGTTGTGCGTAAGAAAGAACTGGAAGCGGTAAAAGAGGCAAGAGCACAGGGCGATCTGAGTGAGAATTTTGAATATAAGGCAGCAAAGCAGGACAAGAACCGGAATGAAAGCCGTATCCGTTATCTGGAACGTATGCTCAAACATGCGCAGATTGTTTCTGATGAGTCGAAAGCGGATGAAGTTGGCATTAATAATACAGTAGAAGTATATTTTGAAGAGGATGATGAGACAGAGACTTACCGGCTTGTGACAAGTGTGCGTGGCAATTCGCTGCAGGGACTGATCAGTATTGAATCACCACTTGGAAAAGCGATTCAGGGACATAAAGTTGGTGACCGTGTGTTTGTAAATACGAACGGTAATGCCGGTTATTATGTCAAGATCCAGAAGATTGAGAATACAACAGATGATTCGCAGGATTCGCTGAGAAAATATTAATATAAGCCATTTAACATGATGTTGGGGTTAAAAGATGCCATACGAATTGTTCTGTGCTTCGTAGTTTTAGGCTTTTGATCCTGGCACCTTAACATATAAAGGAAAAGAGAGGGCAAAATATGAAACGAGAAAAATTCGGATCGCGTCTGGGATTCATTCTTGTATCTGCAGGATGTGCGATCGGTATTGGCAATGTATGGAAGTTTCCATACTTGTGTGGACAGATGGGAGGAGCAGCATTTATTCTGATTTATCTGGTATTCCTGTTGATCATGGGAGTGCCGGTTATGATCTGCGAGTTCGCCATCGGCCGCGGCAGTCATTTCAGTGTCGCCGCAGCATTTGAAAAACTGGAGCCGGAAGGAACAAGATGGCATATTTCCAAATGGATCGGCATTCTGGGAAGCTATCTGTTGATGATGTTTTATACGAGTGTAGGCGGATGGATGATGTATTACTGCTTCCGCAGCATACGTGGTGATTTTGTCGGAAACAGTGCAGAGGAAGTCGGTGCAAAATTCACAAAGATGCTTGCTGATGCGCCCAATATGGCATTCTGGACGATACTGATCTGTGTGATCGGATTTGCAATCTGCTGGTTTGGTATTCAGAATGGAATTGAAAAAGTATCAAAAGTTATGATGTCGGTATTGATGGTACTGATGATCATTCTTGCAGTACATTCTGTTTTCTTAAAAGGAGCCGGAGCCGGAATCCGTTTTTATCTGATTCCGGATTTCCGGAAAATGGCAGAAATTGGAATTGGAAATGTTATTTTCGGGGCGATGAGTCAGGCGTTCTTTACATTATCAATTGGTATTGGTGCTATGATGATTTTCGGAAGTTATCTGGAACGTAACCGGAGCCTTGCAGGAGAAGCACTCAGCATTACAGGACTGGATACATTCGTTGCACTGATGGCAGGATTCATTATTATCCCTGCATGTTTTGCATTTGGCATTGAACCGGGTGCAGGTCCGAGTCTGATATTTATTACCATTCCGAATATTTTTTCGCAGATGCCGGGTGGACAGGTATGGGGAGCGTTATTCTTCCTGTTTTTGACGTTTGCAGCATTTACAACGCTGGTAGCAGTATTTGAAAATATTATTTCTTTTGATATGGATCTGTTCCACTGGTCCAGAAAGAAAAGCGTAATTGTCAGTGCAATTTTGATTATTATACTGAGTATGCCATGTGTTCTTGGCTTCAATATTCTTTCTGGTATCCAGCCGTTAGGCGAAGGAAGTACAATTATGGATCTGGAAGATTTTATTGTTTCCAATAACTTCCTGCCACTTGGAAGCCTTGGCTATCTTCTCTTCTGTACGAGAGAGAATGGATGGGGCTGGAAGAAATTCCTGGAAGAAGCGAATACCGGAGAAGGAATCGGCTTCCCGAAGGGATTAAAAGGCTATGTAGGCTACGTGATTCCACTTCTTATCATCATTATTTATCTGAAAGGATATTATGATAAATTCAGCCCGCTTGGTACAACAACACTTGTAATCTGGATGGCAGTAGCTGTTCTGCTTCTTGGATTCGTGCTTTACTGTGCAGGTGGGAAAAAGAAAGAAAAGAATAAATAGAAATTAAAAGGTTTCTAATGAAATAATTTTACATAAAAGGAGGGCAACATATGAAATACCAGATTGTAGGCGATACCTTGCCGGCAGTTATCTGTCAGTTAGAACCTGGTGAGAAGATGATCACGGAAGGTGGCGGAATGTCCTGGATGTCTCCGAATATGCTTATGGAGACAACGTCGAATGGCGGTATTGGGAGTATGATAGGAAGAATGTTTTCCGGCGAGAAGGCATTTCAGAATGTTTATACCGCACAGGGAGGAGAAGGAATGATCGCATTTGCATCCTGCTTCCCGGGATCGATTCGTGCATTTGAAATCGCACCGGGACAGGAAATGATTTTACAGAAAAGTGCATTTTTGGCAGGCGAAGTCGGTATTGAAATGTCGGTATTCTTCAACAAAAAACTGGGAACCGGCTTTTTCGGTGGTGAAGGCTTTATCATGCAGAGGATCAGCGGACAGGGAACCGTATTTGCAGAATTTGACGGACATGTCGTGGAGTATGAACTTGCACCGGGACAGCAGATTGTTGTAGATACCGGCCATCTGGCTGCAATGACAGCAAGCTGCCAGATGGACATTCGAAGTGTGCCGGGGGTTAAGAATATGCTGTTTGGAGGCGAGGGCATATTTAATACAATTATTACCGGACCGGGACGTGTATGGTTACAGACTATGCCGATTAGTAATGTGGCAGGTGTATTGAGACCGTATATGCCGAGCGGAGATTAAAGTGAATGAAGAAACTTTTCTGTTACGGGGGACGGGGCTTTTCTAGAAAAGCCCCGTCCCCCTTTAACGTTTTCACGAAATAAACATATCTTTTCCACATTTTCTTCAAGCTTTCTTCTTATACTGTTACAAATATTGAACAGTATAAGGAGGATATGTATTTTGATCGAAGTGAAAAATCTGACCAAATGCTATGGAAAGCATCTGGCTGTAGATAACTTAAGCTTCACGGTACAGGAAGGGCAGATCTATGGCTTCCTGGGACCGAACGGAGCCGGAAAATCTACGACTATGAATATTATGACGGGATATCTTGGCGCTACAAAAGGAGAGGTGCTGATCAACGGGCATGACATTTTAAAAGAGCCGGAAGAAGCAAAAAGCTGTATCGGATATCTGCCGGAGCAGCCACCGCTTTATATGGAAATGACAGTTCTTGAATATCTGACGTTCGCAGCGGAGCTTAAGAAAATTCCGAAGGCGGAAAGAGAATCACAGATTCTGCGCGTAATGAGACTTACGAAATTAGATCCGGTAAAAGAACGGCTCATTCACAATTTATCCAAAGGATATAAACAGAGAGTTGGTCTGGCACAGGCAATTTTAGGATTCCCGGAGATCATCATTCTGGATGAGCCTACCGTTGGTCTTGATCCGAAACAGATTATTGAGATCCGTGAACTGATCCGTACGTTGGCAAAGAAACATACGGTAATTTTAAGTTCCCACATTCTGGCGGAAATCCGTGAAGTGTGCGATCATATTATGATCATTGCAGGCGGACACCTGGTGGCAAGTGATACACCGGAGAATCTGGAAAATCTGATGAGCGGCACCGGACATGTTGCGCTGGAGACAAAAGCTCCCAAGGAGCAGATGGAAGTGGTTTTAAAATCTGTTCCGGAGATCAGCTCTGTAAAATATGAAGAAACGGATGAGCATACAACACTGGCTTATATAGAGAGCAAAGACGGTACAGATCTGCGTGAGAAACTTTTCTATACATTTGCAGATGCAAGGATTCCGCTCCTTACACTAAGGCTGAACAAATCATCTCTGGAGGACATCTTCCTTGAGCTGACACAGGGTGGTAAAAAACAGAAAGAGGCAGAGAAAAAATTAGCCGGTAAGGAGGACCAGAAGTAATGAGTGCAATTTATAAAAGAGAGTTGAAATCATACTTTCATTCGATGATCGGCTATGTATTTATTGCATTTCTGATCGCATTTACAGGAGTTTATTTTATGGCATATAACCTGAATTATGGATATCCATATTTCTCTTATGTGCTGTCCGGAGTTCTGATCGTATTTGTTATTGCAATTCCGGTACTCACAATGAGAAGTTTTGCCGAAGAACGCAAAAGCCGTACAGACCAGATGCTATTAACAGCTCCGGTCAGCCTGTTTCAGGTCGTTATAGGAAAATATCTTGCAATGGTAACAATTCTGGCAATTCCATGTGCAGTATATTTGATTTTCCCACTGATCATTAAGACACAGGGAACGGCATATATACTGGCAGATGATATGGCGATTCTCGTATTTTTCCTGCTGGGCTGCACGTACATATCTGTCGGAATGTTTGTTTCGGCACTGACAGAGAGCCAGATTATTGCAGCGATTGGTTCGGTCGGAATCCTGCTTCTTCAATATCTGTGGAACGGAATTATGGATCTTCTTCCGACTTCTGCAGTCACAAATGTGATTGGAATCGGCGTCCTTTTAACACTGATTGTTCTTGCTATCTGGCATATGACAAAAAATATTGTGATCGCCGGAGGTCTGGAAGTGATCGTACTTGCTGGATGTGGGATTACTTACGCAGTAAAGTCAAGCATTTTTGAAAGCGCATTAAATACATTTTTTAGTAAATTTTATCTGGCAGGAACTCTTGATGACATTGTTTCCAATCATCTGGTAGATGTAAGTGGAATCATTATGTATTTTTCGCTTACAGCTGTTTTCATTTTCCTTACGATGCAGATGATACAGAAAAGACGTTGGAGTTAGGAGGGCAATATGTTAGAGAAAATAAAAAATACATTTAAAAATGTATCTTCCAGAAACGGAAGTTACAGTGTCGGAATGATTGCACTGGTTGTAGCAATTGTTGTCGTCATAAATCTGATTGCGGGACAACTGCCTGAAAATGTAAAAAGCATTGATGTCAGTGATAAGAAAATCTATCAGATTTCAAAAACGAGTAAAAAGATCCTGAACAAACTGGATTCAGACATTACATTTACAGTCTATGCACAGAAAAAATCTACCGATGACAGAATCAAAGCGTTTCTGAAAAAATATGCAGCGCTTTCAGATAAGATTACTGTGAAATGGGTAGATCCGGTACAGCATCCGGGAGAACTGACAAAAAATAATGTGGAAGAGAATATGATTCTTGTATCGGATAAGAAAACGAAAAAGACAACGACGGTTTCGTTCAGTGATATCATTGTGACGGATGAGTATTCCTATTATACAACCGGCAGCAGTACGGAGTCTGAGTTTGACGGAGAAGGACAGCTTACCAGTGCAGTCAATTATGTGACAAGCGATACGCAGAAAAAGATTTACTACACGACCGGACATGGAGAAGGAACATTTTCTACATCGGTTACAGACCTTCTTGGAAAGAGTAACATTAAGCAGGAAGAACTGAATCTTGTTATGAAGAATAAAATACCGGATGACTGCGATTTGTTATTTATCTATGCGCCGACGAAAGATCTGACAAAAGATGAAGTAAAACTTCTGAACAATTACATGGACAATGGTGGGAAAATCTACGTTGTTTTAGGTGATGCCGATAAAGTGCAGCCGAATCTTAAAAGTTTCCTGAAAAAATATGGTATTCAGGAAGTGAGCGGCTACATCGCAGATACACAGAGAAGCTATCAGGGAAATTATTATTATATCTTCCCGGAACTAACAGCGACAGGAAATCTGGCAAAAGGTTTAAGTTCAGACATGGTTCTGCTCGTCAATGCACATGGCCTGAAAGTCTCTGATCCGGAAGATGATACTGTGACAACAACAGAATTTATGAAAACATCATCTTCGGGTTATGCAATAAGTGACAATGATCAGAAGCAGGGAACATATACACTCGGAGTTGTAGCAGAAAAATCAAAAAATGGTTCCGATGATTCAGACGGAGAAACAGACAGTTCAGATATAGCAGATACCGGAAGACTGACTGTAGTGTCTTCCGACAGCCTGATCAATCCGGATGTTACAGATAATATGTCCACACTGGAAAATCTGGATCTGTTTATGAATACAGTCACAGCAAACTATGACGATGTAGAGAATGTTTCAATCAAGGCAAAGAGTCTGCAGGTTACATATAATACGGTACACCATGCCGGAATTATCAGCCTGTTCATCATATTTGGAATTCCTGCGCTGATCCTCGTATATGGATTCATACAGTGGTGGAAGAGAAGAAAAGCGTAAAAAGGATTTCAAAGAAAAGAGGACATGTATGAAACAGAAAAAGAGAATGTTACTGCTTGTAGGAATTCTGGTTGTCCTTTGCGGCGCATATGGCGGAATCAAGGCATGGAACCATCAGATGAAGACGCAGAAGGCGGCAAAGAAAAAAGCACAGACCGTGCAGATCATAGATGCAGATGACCTGACAAAGATCAGTTATAAAAAAGGAAATAAAAATATGACTTTTGTCAAGGAAAATGATACCTGGGCGTATGAAAAAGATAAGACTATCAAATTAACACAGAGTGCGGTTGAGCAGATTACAGGTACTGTGGAAAGTCTGACAGCAGAGCAGAAACTGGATGCTCCGGATGCGTTGGAGGATTATGGACTTGCGGATCCGGTATATAAAGTATCTTATGAGACAGCTTCCGGAGAAAAAGGAACGCTCGATATCGGTAATAATGTTGGAGAAGATTACTATGCGAAAATCGAAGAAGAAGATACAGTGTATACGATTGGAAGTACACTGGTAGAAAACTTACAGTTTCAGCTATCTTCCTTTGTGAGTCTGGATACTGTGCCGTCCATCAGCAGCGGCAATCTGAAAAAAGTTGCAGTTACGAAAAATGGAACGACAAAGACATACGATGATGAAGATGATCTGGCACAGCTTGCCGGAGGATTCGGAACGATTACGCTGACTGACTGTGCGGATTACCATGTGACAGATAAGACACTTGGCAAATATGGTCTGGAGATTGACAAACGGACAACAGCAACCGCTACATACAAAGATTCTTCATCCGGAAAGAAGAAAACGTACAGTGTTTACATTGGAAAAACAGACAAAGACGGAGAAAACCGGTATGTGATGCCGGAAAATTCAAAAATTGTATACAAAGTCAGCAAAGACGTTATTACAAATATGATTACAGTCTCAGATTCAGATAATTAAATTTTACTGGAAAAAAGACGACCTTCTATTTATAATGTATATGATACCGGAGTCCTAAGGCCTTAAGCCACATGAGCTTGCTCATAATTGGGAAGATTGTGAGAGTGCGCAGCACGGAATAATCTACGGGTATCATATAGCTATGAGAAAATTATGGGAGGTATGTCTTGTGAGACACAATACACCGGACACGATTAAGCGTGCAGAGCGGTTTCAGATTATTTTAATAGGTGAAGGAATATTAGTTGGAGCAATCGCAGGACTGATTGTACTTTTGTACCGGATCTGTCTGGAATATGCGGGAAAATGGTTAAAGCAGATCCTCGCATATGCGTCAGGCAATCCGGTGCGGATGGCAGGATGGTTTGCGGTGCTCCTTTTGCTTGCCTGGATCGTGGCAAAACTGGTACAGTTTGAGCCGATGATATCCGGAAGCGGAATCCCTCAGCTTGAGGGCGAGATGGTAGGAAAATTAGATCAGACCTGGTGGCGTGTGATGCCGGCAAAGTTCCTCGGCGGCTTCTTATGCCTGCTTGGAGGACTGGCACTTGGAAGAGAAGGCCCATCGATCCAGCTTGGCGCCATGGTAGGAAAAGGGGTATCCAGAGGGCTTGACAGAGGAAAGACCGAAGAGAAGTTTTTATTGACCTGTGGAGCCAGTGCAGGACTTTCAGCGGCGTTTCATGCACCTCTTGCAGGAGTCATGTTTTCACTGGAAGAAGTACATAAGAACTTTTCCGTATCGGTACTCGTATCCGTAATGTCTGCGTCGCTGACGGCAGATTTCTTATGTTCAAATGTGCTGGGAGTAAGTTCCGTGTTCCAGTTTGATATCTTGCATGCACTGCCAATTCATTCCTATGGAATGATAGTGGCACTTGGAGTGATACTTGGCGTGCTGGGTGCATTTTATAACTGGTTTACTTTGAAATCACAGGAAATCTATAATAAAGCTACGTTTTTACGACCGGAAGTGAAGGTCATGATCCCGTTCGTATGTGCCGGTATTCTTGGATTTACCGCCCCGGATCTTCTGGGAAGCGGACATGCTCTGATTGAATATCTTACAAACAGTGATGTGATGCTTAAGAGCGTTTTATTTCTCCTGATCGGAAGATTCATCTTCTCAGCAGTAAGTTTTGGATCAGGAGCACCGGGAGGCATTTTCTTCCCGTTACTTGTCATCGGAGGCTATATCGGAGGCGCTTTTGCAACGATCAGTGTGCAGTATTTCGGACTGAATCCAATGTATATCAATAACTTTGTACTTCTGGCAATGGCAGGATATTTTGCCGCAATTGTGCGGGCGCCTCTGACAGGGATTATTCTTATTTTTGAAATGACCGGTTCCTTAAGTCAGATGCTGTCGTTATCGGTTGTATCCATTGTGGCTTATGTTGTAGCAATACTGATGAAGTCAAAACCGATTTATGAAAGTCTGCTGGAGCGTCTCCTGCAAAAGCGCGGAGAGTCTGTGACGGATGAGACCGGCGAAAAGGTACTTGCGAACTTTGTTGTGAAACAGGGATCTTCGATTGAAGAAGAACTGATCCGGGATGTGAAATGGCCGGATAACTGTTTGCTTGTAGCAATACAGCGAGGTACAGATGAGATTATTCCGAAAGGAAAGACAAAACTTCAGGCAGGAGATTTGATTGTAACGATGACAGACGAACGTGATATGGGAGTCATACATGAGAAGATGGAGGCGCTTTGTCAGGAACGATTTTGAAATTTATTGATTTGGTACTTGCAATTTAAAAAATCCTGTGCTACCATAGACATAGTTTTTAAACAACAAAGCGATGAAGGAGACTCTGTTCTTGTGGAATTAACAGGAAGGAAGCACCGCCGACTGAGAGTGCATCTGAAGGAAGCAGAACAATAGGGAACACTCCGGAGCAGATCTGTTGAACGTCGGCAGGAGATTACCGGATGTAGATTATTAGGCAGATACGTAAGGCACACGTTACGTGCAAGAGATAAGTTCAAAGGCGAGCTTAATGCGGGTGGTACCGCGGATAACAAGTTTATATCCGTCCCGGAATACAAGTATGTATTCTGGGACGTTTTTTAGTACCGGAGGTTCGAAAGAATCTCTTTTTTTATTTATCAAAAAGATTTTTAGTGATAAATAAAATGGCTCTGCGAGGACGCACACTATTTTACCAAAAAGGATACCAAGGGAGGTCTGAATGATGGAATTTATGACAGGAGTAAAGAAAAAAGAGACAAAAGAAATTACAGAGTTACTTACCGGATGCGCAGAAGGAGAGGTTGTAAAAATCAATGGAGCTGTTCATGTCATTCGTGATATGGGAACCGTAGCCTTTGTGATCCTTCGTAAAAGAGAAGGACTTCTGCAGTGTGTATATGAGAAAGAAACTGCAGAATTTGATATAAAAATGATCAAAGAGGCAGCAACACTGGAAGTGACAGGCGTTTTAAAGCAGAATGAGAAAGCACCAAACGGAATCGAGATTACAATGCAGAAAGTGGAAATTTTAAGTGAGCCGGAGGCAGAGATGATGCCGCTTGCAATTTCCAAATGGAAATTGAATACTTCACTGGAAGCAAAATTAAACTACCGCTCCATTGCCCTTAGAAATATCAGAGAGCGTGCAAAATTCCGAATTCAGGAAGGACTTACAAGAGCATTCCGCGATTTTCTTTACAGACAGGAATTTACAGAGATCCATACACCGAAGATCGGAGCAAAGGGAGCTGAAGGAGGAGCGAATATTTTCAAGCTGGAATATTTCCACAGACCTGCAGTGCTGGCACAGAGCCCGCAGTTTTACAAACAGATGATGGTAGGTGTATTTGACCGTGTATTCGAGACAGCACCGGTATTTCGTGCAGAAAAACACAACACAAAAAGACATTTAAATGAATATACCAGTCTTGATTTTGAGATGGGATATATTGATGGATTCGAAGATATCATGGCAATGGAAACCGGGTATTTACAGTATGCAATGAAACTTTTGCAGAAAGAATATGCGAAAGAACTGAAAATCCTTGGAGTAGAACTTCCGGATGTATCCAGAATCCCGGCAGTCCGTTTTCACGATATTAAAGAAATCGTATCGGAAAAATATGGACATAAGATGCGTAATCCGTTCGATTTAGAGCCGGAGGAGGAGCAGCTGATCGGAAAATATGCAAAAGAAGAGTGGGGCAGTGATTTTGTATTTGTAACTCATTATCCATCCAAAAAGCGTCCATTCTATGCAATGGATGATCCGGAGGATTCGAAATATACATTAAGTTTTGACCTTTTGTTTAAAGGACTTGAGATTACAACAGGCGGTCAGAGAATCCATGATTATCAGAAACTGATAGAAAAGATAGAAGCAAGAGGTATGGAGACAGATGGAATGGATCAGTATCTTGCAACCTTCAGACATGGAATGCCGCCACATGGTGGAATTGGAATCGGACTGGAACGACTGACGATGCAGCTCATCGGGGAAGACAATGTACGCGAGACAACGCTATTTCCGAGAGATTTAAGCAGACTGGAACCATAAAGAAATAGAAAATAGAAAGATGAAAAGGGGACAAAATTATGGCAAATCAGATCACAGATGAGACAATCGAATATGTCGGAATACTGGCAAAGCTGGAATTAAGCGATGCAGAGAAGGAAGAAGCAAAAAAAGATATGGAAAAAATGCTGGATTACATTGATACATTAAATGAGCTGGATACAGACGGAGTAGAACCGATGTCCCATGTATTTCCGGTGCATAACGTATTCCGTGAGGATGTTGTGATAAATGGTGACGGAAGCGCAGATACGCTTGCCAATGCACCACTTGCAAAAGACCAGAGCTTTAAAGTACCAAAGACAATCGGATAGTTTTCTGAAAAGAAAAAAGAGAGGAGAACGAAGGCATGGATATCACAAGTATGACAGCCGTTGAGATCGGAAAGAAAATAAAGGCAAAAGAAATAACAGTGGCAGATGCAGTAGAAGCAGCCATTGCACAGATAGAACGCGTGGAAGAGAATGTACATAGTTTTGTGCGGATTGATAAAGAAGGTGCAAGAAAACGTGCAGAAGAAGTACAGAAAATGATTAATAACGGTACACTTACCGGACCATTAGCCGGTGTTCCGGTGGCGATCAAAGATAATTTATGTACGAAGGGTGTGGAGACGACCTGCAGCTCTAAGATTCTGGAAGGTTTCAAACCAACCTTTACAGCGGAAGCAGTTGTAAATCTGGAAAAAGCAGGAGCTGTAATCCTTGGAAAGACAAATATGGATGAATTTGCCATGGGAAGTACGACAGAGACTTCTTATTATGGAGAAACAAAGAATCCATGGAATCTGGAACATGTTCCGGGCGGTTCATCAGGAGGTTCCTGTGCGGCAGTTGCGGCAGGAGAATGTGCATATGCACTTGGATCTGATACAGGAGGTTCCATCCGTCAGCCAAGTTCTTTCTGTGGAGTTGTTGGAATCAAGCCAACCTATGGAACGGTATCCCGTTATGGACTGATCGCATATGGCTCTTCGCTGGATCAGATCGGACCGATCGCAAAAGACGTCACAGACTGTGCGACAATTCTGGAGACCATTGCCTCTCATGACAGCAAAGATAGTACTTCTATCGCAAGAGAATCGTATGATTTCACAGAAGGACTGGTTGCTGAGGTAAAAGGAATGAAGATTGGCGTGCCGAGAGATTATTTCACAGAAGGTCTGGATCAGGAAGTCAAAGAACAGATTTTAAAAGCGGTCAAAGTGCTGGAAGAAAAAGGTGCGGTTGTGGAAGAATTTGACTTAAGCCTTGTACAGTATGCGATTCCGGCTTATTACGTCATTGCATCTGCAGAAGCAAGCTCGAATTTATCCCGGTTTGATGGTGTGAAATACGGATACCGTACTTCGGAATATGAAGGACTTCACAATATGTATAAAAAGACAAGATCCGAAGGCTTCGGACCGGAAGTAAAACGCAGAATTATGCTTGGATCATTTGTATTAAGTTCCGGATATTATGATGCTTATTATTTGAAAGCACTTCGGACAAAGGCGCTGATCAAAAAAGCATTTGACAAAGCATTTGCATCTTATGATGCGATCATTGCACCGGCAGCACCGACAACAGCACCGAAACTTGGAGAGAGCCTAAGTGATCCTTTGAAAATGTATCTGGGAGATATTTACACGATCGCAGTCAATCTGGCAGGACTTCCGGGAATTACGATTCCGGTCGGAAAAGATTCAAAAGGTCTTCCGGTTGGTATGCAGATCATCGGAGACTGCTTCCAGGAGAAGAAAATCATCCGTGCAGCCTATACATTTGAACAGACAAAATCATATGAGGCACCGGAACTTGCGAAAGGAGACAGATAGAGATGGCAAAACAATATGAAACAGTCATTGGACTGGAGGTTCACGTAGAACTTGCAACGAAAACAAAAATCTTCTGCTCCTGCAGTACACAGTTCGGAGGAGCACCAAATACACATACCTGTCCGGTCTGCACCGGTATGCCGGGATCTCTTCCGGTTCTGAATAAGCAGGTTGTTGAATATGCAATGGCAATCGGACTTGCAACAAACTGTGATATTACCCAGGTATGCAAATTTGACCGCAAAAATTATTTTTACCCGGACAACCCACAGAACTATCAGATTTCCCAGCTGTATCTTCCAATTGCAAGAAATGGATATGTAGAGATCGAAGTGGCAGGACAGAAGAAAAAAGTCCGTATCCATGAAATGCATATGGAGGAAGATGCCGGAAAACTGATCCACGATGAATGGGATGACACGTCACTGGTTGATTACAACCGAAGTGGCGTACCGCTTGTGGAAATCGTATCGGAACCGGATATGCGTTCAGCGGATGAAGTGATTGCTTATCTGGAAAAACTGCGTACCATCGTACAGTATCTTGGCGCATCTGACTGTAAATTACAGGAAGGATCCATGAGAGCGGACGTCAACTTATCGGTGCGGGAAGTTGGTGCAGCAGAATTTGGCACAAGAACAGAGATGAAGAACCTGAACTCTTTTAAAGCTATCGCAAGAGCTATTGAAGGAGAAAGAGAGCGCCAGATTGAACTGATCGAAGAAGGGAAACAGGTTGTGCAGGAAACAAGAAGATGGGATGACAACAAAGAATCATCGCATGCTATGCGTTCAAAAGAGGATGCACAGGATTACCGCTATTTCCCGGAACCGGATCTTGTGCCGATCATTATCAGTGATGAATGGATTCAGAAAGTAAAAGACCGGCAGCCGGAACTTCGTTCTGAAAAGCTGGAGCGATATAAAAAAGAATATGATATTCCGCAGTATGATGCGGAGATTCTGACAAACTCCAAACATATGGCAGATATCTTTGAAGAGGCAGCAGCTATCTGTGGAAAACCGAAGAAAGTTTCCAACTGGCTGATGGTAGAGACGATGCGTCTTCTGAAAGAAAATGGAATGGAACCGAAAGACATTGATTTTGCACCAGAGAATCTTGCGGCTTTAGTAGAACTGACAGAAGCAGGAACGATCAACAGTTCAGTTGCAAAAGAAGTATTTGAGAAAATTTTTGCAGAGGACATAGATCCGAAAGCTTATGTAGAGGAGCACGGGCTGAAAACTGTAAATGATGATGGAGCATTGGAAGAAGTGTTAAAGAAAGTGATTGCAGACAATCCGCAGGCAGTAGCTGATTATCAGGGAGGTAAGAAAAAAGCGCTTGGAGCACTGGTCGGACAGACGATGAAAACGATGAAAGGAAAAGCGGATCCGGTAGCAATTAATAAGAAACTGCAGGAAATGTTATAGACAAAATCTTTACAGCATATTTCCTTTTGTGCTAGAATTGTATGATAACGGAGTAATTCGTGGTAAAAAGACAAAAAATTAACAAAAAAGAGATCATTACAGGCAAAAGGAGAAGGCTATGGGAGGATTTTTTGGAGTTGCATCAAAGCAGGATTGTGTGCTGGAGTTATTTTATGGAGTAGACTATCATTCTCATCTGGGAACAAGAAGAGGTGGAATGGCTACTTTTGGAGAAGACGGATTTTACCGTTCTATTCATAATATTGAAAATTCACCGTTCCGTACAAAATTTGACAGAGATGTCGGAGAGATGAAAGGAACACTTGGAATTGGCTGTATTTCGGATTTTGAACCGCAGCCATTACTGATCCAGTCAAAATTAGGAAGCTTTGCGATTACAACAGTTGGAAAGATTAACAATTATGAAGAGCTTTTAAATGAGTTGTATGAGAGTGCACATTCCCATTTCCATGAGATGACAAATGGACAGGTGAATGCGACGGAACTGGTTGCGGCGCTAATTTGTGAGAAAGAGACAATTCTGGAAGGTATCCAGTATGTGCAGGAACGTGTAGATGGTTCGATGACGCTGCTTCTGATGACAGAGAAAGGAATTTATGCAGCGAGAGACCGCTATGGAAGAACACCTCTGGTAGTTGGAGCAAAAGACGATGCGTATTGTGTTTCATTTGAAAGTCATGCCTATATTAACCTTGGATATAAGGATTATAAAGAATTAGGTCCGGGAGAAATTGTTTTTGTTACCGCAAGTGGCGTGGAGACATTGAAAGCGCCGGGAAAAGATATGAAGATCTGTTCTTTCCTCTGGGTATATTATGGATATCCGACATCTGCATACGAAGGTGTGAATGTAGAAGAGATGCGTTATAAATGTGGAAGTATGCTTGCAAAACGTGATGGGGATTCGGTACATCCGGATATTGTTGCAGGAGTTCCGGATTCCGGAATTGCACATGCGATCGGATATGCCAATGAATCCGGTATCCCATATGCAAGACCATTTATCAAATATACACCGACATGGCCGCGTTCTTTCATGCCAACGAATCAGAGTCAGAGAAATCTGATCGCGAGAATGAAACTGATTCCGGTCCATGCGTTAATTGAAGGAAAGAAGTTGCTTCTGATCGATGATTCCATTGTAAGAGGAACACAGCTTCGAGAAACAACAGAGTTTCTTTATAGAAGCGGAGCGAAGGAAGTGCATGTCCGTCCGGCATGTCCACCATTGTTATATGGATGTAAATATCTGAACTTCTCCAGATCAAAATCAGAGATGGAACTGATCACAAGACGTGTGATCCGTGAAAGAGAAGGAGATGACTGTCCACAGGAGATCCTGGATGAATATGCAGATCCGACAACAGAGCGTTATGTACAGATGATCGAAGATATCCGCAAGCTGCAGAATTTTACATCCCTGCGCTATCACAGACTGGACGATCTTCTTGATTCAATTGGAATTGATCCGTGCAAGATTTGTACATATTGTTTTAACGGAAAAGAATAAAGGAAGATACAATAAAATCCCCAGATAGCAAAATCTGTTATCCGGGGATTATATTATTGTATATTGATTGCTAATTCTGGACGCTCTGTCTGGAATCAGTTATAATTAATGTATAAATTACCGCGGAGGTGTATGATGTCTGCATTTGTTACATTGGAAGATGTAAAGAAAAGTTACCATATGGGAGAAGTGGAAATCCTTGCGGCAGCAGGGATGGATTTTACAATTGAAAAAGGAGAATTTGCAGTAGTTGTAGGTCCCAGTGGAGCGGGTAAGACAACCGTGCTTAATATCCTTGGAGGCATGGATACAGCGACTTCCGGCAATGTCTGGGTGGATGGTGAGAATATTGCCACTTATAAGGCAAAGAAACTGACGGCATACCGGAGAGATGATATCGGTTTTGTATTTCAGTTTTATAATCTGATTCCGAATCTGACAGCACTGGAGAATGTAGAGCTGGCGCTTCAGATCTGTAAAAATCCGATGGATGCCAGAGAAGTGCTGGAAGAAGTCGGACTGGGAGAACGGACAGACAATTTCCCGGCGCAGTTATCCGGTGGAGAACAGCAGCGTGTATCCATTGCAAGAGCACTTGCAAAGAATCCAAAACTGCTGCTTTGTGATGAACCGACGGGAGCGCTGGACTACAATACAGGTAAATCTATTTTAAAATTATTACAGGATACCTGCCGGAAAAAAGGCATGACAGTGATCCTGATCACGCACAATCAGGCAATCGCACCGATGGCAGACCGTGTGATCAAGATCAAGAACGGAAAAGTTGCAGAGATTGTGGAAAACAAGAATCCGGTATCAGTAGATACGATAGAGTGGTAGAAGAGTATGAAAGTAACGCACAAAGATTTTCTAATGGAATTAAAGAAAAGCCCGGGAAGATTCCTTTCTATGCTGTTTATCGTAGCATTGGGAGTTGCTTTTTTCTCCGGTATCCGTGCATCGGAACCGTCCATGCGTGTGACCGGGGATGCTTATTTTGACGGCGCAGATCTGATGGATGTGAAAGCAGTCAGTACACTTGGAATTACCAGGGAAGACATACAGGCATTTAACGAGGCAGATACGATAGAAAAGGCAGAGGGCGCATACAGTGTAGATGTACTGAGCGATACAAAAGATGACCAGTTTGTACTGCATATGATGACGCTTCCAAAGAATATGAACAAAGTGACTGTATCTAAAGGGCGTATGCCAGAGAAGGCAGGAGAATGTCTGGCGGATGAAGAGATGGATTACAAGATCGGCGACCGTATTGTTGTAAAGTCCGGGACGGATGATCCGCTTTCGGATACATTAACGACAGATACGTATACGGTAGTTGGAATTGGTAATAGCCCGTGCTATATTTCTTTTAACCGTGGCAGTACAACGATCGGCAAAGGAACGATAGATGGATTTCTCGTAGTAAGCGAGGATACCTTTGCGCTGGATACTTATACAGAGGCGTGTATGCAGGTAAAGGGTACAAAAACACTGACTGCTTATACGGATGCATATGAGAAAAAAGTGGAAAAAGCAACGGATCAAATCGAAACATTGGGGAAAAAACGCGGCAGAATCCGAAGGCAGGAATTAGTTAATGAAGCAAATGATAAGATTGCAAAAGCAGAGAAGAAGTTAGAAAAAGGCAAAAAGACGTCCGGTGAAAAATTAAAAAAAGCGGAAAAGAAGATCAAAGACGGAGAAAAGAAACTTTCGGCTGGAAAGAAAGAATTAGCGGATGGCAGACAGAAACTTGTCAATGCTAGGAAAACACTGAAAGCAAAAGAAAAAGAACTGGATCAGGGAGAAAAAGAATACCGCGCAGGGAAAGCACAGTTAAGAGCCGGCAGACAGAAATTAAAAAAAGGCTGGAGTGAATATCACACAAATGAAGCGCAGTATGAGCAGATGTCAGCCCAGATGGCGGGGATAGAAGCGGCGACATCACAGCTTGCCGAGGCAAAAGCCAGGCTGGAAGCCGGAAAAAAGGAACTTGAGGCGTCCGAAGCAAAACTTACTGCAAGTGAGAGAAAACTTGCAAAAGCAAAATCGAAGCTTAAGTCCGGACGAAAGCAGATAAAGAATGCTTACAGGGAAATTTCGGAACAGGAAAAGAAGCTTACAAAAGGAGAGCAGGAGTTTACTGAGAGTGAAAAGAAATTAGAAAAAGCGAAAGCCAGCTACAAAAAAGGTAAAAAAGAAGCACAGGAGAAGATCAAAAAAGCAGAGAAAAAAATATCCGATGCGAAAAAGAAGGTTGCGGATATCCCAAAAGCAAAATGGTATATCGCAGACCGGAATGACTTGCCGGAGTATACAAGCTATGGTGAGAATGCGGATCGGATGCGGGCAATCGGAAAAGTCTTCCCGGTGATTTTTTTCCTCGTAGCAGCGCTTATTAGTCTGACGAGTATGACGCGAATGGTGGAAGAACAGAGAACACAGATCGGAACGATGAAAGCGCTTGGATATGGAAAAGCAGCAATTGCGTCAAAATATATCGGCTATGCATTGCTTGCTTCGGCGATTGGAAGCGTTATGGGATTTTTGATCGGTGAAAAGATCTTCCCATTTATTATCATATATGCATACGGAATCATGTATTTACATATACCGGAGATCCTGATTCCGTATCACTGGGGCTATGCAGCGTTTGCTTCAGGTGTGGCAGTAGCATGCACATTGCTTGCAACGATAGAAGCCTGCTACCGGGAGCTGGGAGGAACACCGGCTGTGCTGATGCGCCCGCCGGCACCGAAGATTGGAAGAAGAGTCTTCCTGGAACGAATTGGATTTCTATGGAAACATTTAAGTTTTACTTGGAAGTCTACCATCCGTAATCTGATGCGGTATAAGAAACGTTTTTTCATGACAATATTTGGAATTGGCGGCTGTATGGCATTGATGCTCGTCGGATTTGGACTCCGGGATTCCATCTTCGAGATTGCCGACTTACAGTACAGCGAGATTCAGTATTACGATGGAAGTGTCTATTTAAAAGAGAATCTGACGGAAAAAGAAATCGATAATCTGGATGATTTCCTTACAAAAGACTCGGATGTGATTCGTCATATGAAAGCGAAGATGCAGTCCGTAACACTTGCAAAAGGAAAGAAAAAGCGGGCGACATATGAGTGCGTGTTTGGTGAGCCGGAAGATGTTAGAGACTACGTGCATTTCAGAGACAGAAGAAGCCATACGCCTTATAAGCTGACAGACGATGGAGCAATTATCAGTGAGAAGACGGCGAAGCTTTTAAATGCGAAAGCCGGCGATACGATCCGGATTAAGGACGAGGAAAATGGAGATAAAAAAGTAAAGATCCTAAAAATCTGTGAGAATTACATGGGACATTATCTCTATCTGACACCTGCCTGCTATGAGAAGATCTATGGCGAGAAGCCGGAGTATAACTGTTTCTTATTTACAATTCGTGATGGATATTCCCAGAAACAGAAGGAAGATGCAGGAAAGAAGATACTGGCAAGGAAAGAAGTGTTAAATGTCAGTTATATGCATGAGATCAGAGAACAGCTTGATGATATGCTGAAAAGCCTGAATCTTGTTATTGTAGTACTGATCATTTCAGCAGGTATGCTTGCATTTGTCGTACTTTATAATCTGAATAACATTAATATTGCTGAGAGGCAGAGAGAGCTTGCAACACTGAAAGTACTTGGATTTTATGATCAGGAAGTAGGAGCTTATGTGTATCGTGAGAATCTGATCCTGACGCTTATAGGAGCGGGTGTAGGAATTGGGATCGGAAGGATTCTGCATCTGTTTATCATCCAGACAGTAGAAGTGGATGCGGCAATGTTCGGACGCAATATCAATCCGCCGAGTTATCTGTACAGTTTCCTGTTTACGGTACTGTTTTCAATCATTATAAATGGTGTGATGTATTTTAAACTCCGCAAGATTGATATGGTAGAATCACTGAAAAGTGTGGAATAAAGATAAAAGCAGCATAATTTATAAAAACTTTATAAAGTTCAAAGAATTATTAGCACTCTATTTAAAAGAGTGCTAATTTCCTGTTGACTTTTGAAAATGAGAGGCTTATTATATCCTTTAGAGAAGAATAGCGGGGAATCCGCATGATAAAAAATAGAAATAGGAGTGATTAAAATGGCAGCAAAAAAAGGTAGTTTATCGATCAGCAGTGAAAATATTTTCCCGATTATTAAAAAATGGGTATATTCCGATCATGATATTTTCGTTCGTGAGATGGTATCCAATGGGTGCGATGCGATCACAAAATTAAAAAAACTGGATATGATGGGAGAGTATCAGCTTCCGGATGGATATAAACCAAAGATTACTGTAGAAGTAAACCCGGAAGAGAAGACTTTGAAATTTACAGATAACGGTGTTGGAATGACAGCTGATGAAGTGGAAGAGTATATTACACAGATCGCATTTTCCGGAGCAACACAGTTTCTTGAGAAGTATAAGGACAAGACAACAGAAGACGATATGATCGGACATTTCGGTCTTGGATTCTATTCTGCATTTATGGTAGCAGACGCAGTACATATTGATACTTTATCTTATAAAGAAGGCGCAAAACCGGTACATTGGGTAAGCGAAGGCGGCACAGAGTATGAGATGGAAGAGGGAACGAAGACAGAAATCGGTTCCACAATGACACTGTATCTGAACGAGGACAGCCTGGAGTTTGCAAATGAATATCGTGTCAGAGAAGTACTCGAGAAATATTGTTCATTCATGCCGGTAGAGATTTTCCTTTCAAAAGAAGGAGCAGAACCGGAATATGAGACTATCGATGAGGCAGATCTTAAAGAGGATGATGTTGTCGTAGAGCACATTCACGAAGAAGCCAAGATGGAAGAAAAAGAAAATGAGAACGGCGAGAAAGAAATGGTAGAGACAGAGCCGGCAAAAGAGAAAGTCAAGATTGAGAAGCGTCCGGTTTCTTTAAGCGATATACATCCACTGTGGACAAAACATCCAAATGAGTGTTCCGATGAAGATTATCAGGAATTTTACCGCAAAGTATTTCTGGATTACAAAGAGCCACTGTTCTGGATCCATTTGAATATGGATTATCCATTTAACTTGAAAGGTATTCTGTATTTCCCGAGAATCAATACAGAGTATGAATCTGTAGAAGGAACGATCAAGTTGTATAACAATCAAGTATTTATCGCTGATAATATTAAAGAAGTAATTCCAGAATTCCTGATGGTATTAAAAGGAGTTATCGACTGTCCGGATCTGCCGCTTAACGTATCCAGAAGCGCCCTGCAGAATGATGGATTTGTAAATAAGATTTCTGAGTACATTTCCAAGAAAGTTGCAGATAAACTTGCCGGAATGTGTAAGACAAAGAGAGACGAGTATGAGAAATACTGGGACAGCATCAGCCCATTTATCAAATTCGGCTGCTTAAAAGATGAGAAGTTCTGTGACAAGATGAAAGATGCAATCCTGTTCAAGAACCTGGATCACAAATATCTGACGCTGAAAGACTGTATCGAAGAGAATGGCGGAGAAGTCGTAGAGCCGAACGATAAGAAAGAAGAAAATGGTGACGATAACAAAGTCGAAGAGATCAAGACAACCATCTACTATGTAACGGATGAGATCCAGCAGAGTCAGTACATCAACATGTTTAAGAATCAGGGACAGGATGCCGTAATTCTCGGACATAACATTGATTCTCCGTTCATCACACAGTTGGAGCAGAGAAATCCTACGATCCGCTTCCAGAGAATTGATGCAGATGTAACAGATACTGCAAAAGAAGAAGTTGCCGAAGAAGATCAGGAAACATTTAAGAAAACTTCTGACAGCCTGATTGAGATCTTCCGCAAGGAACTTGGAAACGATAAACTGGATGTGAAGATTGCCAAATTAAAAGACGAGAATGTAGCTTCCATGATTACTTTATCCGAGCAGAGCCGTCGTATGCAGGAAATGATGAAGATGTACGGTATGAATGACATGGGCATGGATCTTGGCGGAGAGAGCACTTTAATCCTGAATGCAAATCATCCACTTGTACAGTATGTTGTAGACCATGCAGACAGCGAGAATACAAGTGTGATCTGCAAACAGCTTTATGACTTGGCAATGCTTGCACACAAACCGCTGAATCCAGAAGAAATGACAGCATTTGTCAAGAGAAGCAATGAGATTATGATGTTGCTGACAAAATAATGAATGGTCAGATTTTGGAAGAAAAGTCAATAAAGATAAAAAGAAAATAAGATTAAAGTACCGGGAAAGCAGGAATGTAAGGTGATGTTCTGTTTTCCCGGTACTTTGACGTTGTGATAATTTTTTTATTATAATAGTCTGCACAATTCTGTCCTATATTCGCATATTGAGAAGTTTACACAGAAACTGACGTATCGAGATCACTTTCCAGCAAAAAAGAGCGGACATACTGATCCCATGCGTGTTCCAGAGACTTGTCCAGAGTGAAAGTGCGAAGTGAAGTCCCTGTAATGCAGTGAAGATCTGTACCGTCATAATGGAAATTCAGATACAGCCCCTGGATATCCCCGGCAGTGAATCCGGTAAGTTGCTCTTTCTTTAAAAAGGCATCAAAATGGGATGGAGCCAGAGAAAGGACAATCTTGAAATTCAAAGGGGTACGCTGACCGCGGATGATACGGAAGCAGTGTTCGCGTACATCTTTCCAACGGGCATGTGCCTCAGTCGGTTGTTCATCAAAAAAGTCTTTCTGTAAAAATCCATCTATTGTAAATCTGTTAAATGTTGTAATATCCGCTTCGATAAAGGAAAATTTGTCGAATGTTTCTTTGAGAAGCAGGTGTGACATAGAGACTTTCGCCTTGAGAGATAAAGTAATCATAGAAATCTCCTTTCTGAACTTTTATTATAACAAGAAAATGGAAATAATTCATCAAAAAGCATAAGAAATGCTCTCTTTTTTTTTGAATACAAATGTGGTATAATAAGTGTTTAGATTAGAAGTGGTATGCAAAAAAATGAACGGGGTATGGGAATATGATCAGACTGAATAAATACCTTAGTGCAGCGGGAATCTGCTCAAGAAGAGAGGCAGACCGGCTCATTGAAAGCGGGCGCGTTACTGTAGACGGAAAACGTGCAGTACCAGGCATGCAGGTGTCCGAAAATCAGATTGTAAAAGTCGGTAAGAAGACGGTTCATACGGGCAATGAAAGAATCGTACTTGCAGTGAACAAACCGGTTGGAATTATCTGCACAGAGGACAGACGGACGAAGAATAATATTATCCGTTTTCTGGATTATCCACAACGGATTACTTACGCAGGAAGACTGGACAAAGATTCGGAAGGTCTTCTTATTATGACGAATGACGGAGACCTCATCAACCGTATGATGCGTGCCAGATATGCACATGAGAAAGAATACAAAGTAACAGTGGACAGACCGCTTACAGATGCTTTTATCCGGGAAATGTCGGAAGGCGTGCACATTACAGACAAAGAGAAGAAGCTGGATGCAGTAACAAGACCTTGTAAAGTAACAAAGATTGGGAAATATACATTTTCCATTGTTCTCACACAGGGGCTGAACAGACAGATCCGCAGGATGTGCAGTGCACTTGGATATGAAGTGAAGAAGCTGGTACGTACCAGAATCATGAATATAGAACTGAAAGATCTAAAGACAGGAGCTACTCGAAAATTAACAGATCAGGAGTTAAAAGAACTATATGAGCAGACAGAAACAGGAACGAATGCAGGAGCTGGTAACGCTTCTGAACCGCGCAGCTAAAGCTTATTATCAGGATGCGCAGGAGATTATGAGCAATCTGGAATACGACAGGTTGTATGATGAGCTGACAAAGCGGGAAGCGGAATTGGGGATTACTTTATCCGACAGCCCGACCGTGAATGTCGGTTATGAAGTATTGAGTGAACTGCCAAAAGAGCGGCATGAAAGTCCGATGCTTTCGCTTGATAAGACAAAAGAAGTTGAAGATCTGAAACGTTTTGTCGGTGACCAGAAAGCAATGATGTCCTGGAAGATGGACGGGCTGACGATCGTTCTGACATACAGAGACGGTACGCTTTTTAAAGCCGTAACAAGAGGCAATGGGGAAGTCGGAGAAGTTATCACGAACAATGCCCGCGTATTCAAAAATATTCCGCTTAAGATCAGCTATCAGGGCGAACTGATCCTCCGTGGAGAAGCAATTATAGGATATAAGGATTTTGAAAAAATAAATGAAGAGATCGCAGATATCGATGCACGTTACAAAAATCCACGTAATTTGTGCAGTGGTTCTGTAAGACAGTTGAATAACGAGATTACAGCGAAGAGAAACGTCCGGTTTTATGCATTTACATTAGTACAGGCAGATGGTGTGGATTTCCATAATTCCAGAGAGAAACAGATGGATTGGCTGAGAGAACAGGGCTTTGAAGTTGTGGAACACGTCATGGTGACAAGAGATCAAGTAGAAGATGCTGTGGCAGAATTTTCCCGGAAAATCGTGGACAATGATTTTCCATCGGATGGACTGGTACTTGTTTATGATGATATTGCATACGGAAGATCGCTGGGAAGAACAGCGAAGTTCCCACGCGATTCCTATGCATTTAAATGGGCAGATGAGCAGGTGCGCACGAAGCTTCTGGAGATTGAGTGGAGTCCGTCGAGAACAGGACTTATCAATCCGGTGGCAATCTTTGAACCGGTAGAACTGGAGGGCACAACAGTCAGCCGTGCCAGTGTGCACAATATCAGTATTATGGAAGAGCTGGAACTGGGGATTGGCGATGAGATTGAAGTTTACAAAGCGAATATGATCATTCCACAGATCGCAGAGAATCTGACGAGAAGTGGCGTGCGTGATATTCCGGAAGTCTGTCCGGTCTGTGGCGGTAAGACAGAGATCCGTCAGGTGAGCAATGCAAAAGCACTTTATTGTACGAATCCGGAGTGTCAGGCAAAGCATATTAAATCGTTCTCTTTATTTGTAAGCAGGGATGCGTTGAATATTGAGGGATTATCAGAATCCACGCTGGAGAAATTCATAGACAGAGGATATGTAAAGGAATTTGCGGATTTGTTTCATCTGGATCGTTACGAAGAAGAAATCAAAGAAATGGAAGGTTTCGGCGAGAAATCTTTTAATAATCTTAAGGCAAGTGTGGAAAAAGCGAGAGAGACAACACTTCCGCAGGTGTTATATGGTCTTGGAATTGCCAATGTAGGACTGTCCAATGCGAAAGTTATCTGCAAAGAATTTAAAAATGATCTGGATGCCATGCTGCATGCAGATGCGGAACAGTTAAGTGAGATTTCAGGTATCGGAGCTGTGATCGCAGGAACATTTACGGCATATTTCCAGAATCCGGCACATGTTGGACAGCTTAAGAATCTGCTTGGAGAACTGAAAATTCACGCAGAAGAAGGAGAAGCAAAAGAGCAGATCTTTGGAGGCATTAATTTTGTCATTACAGGCAGTGTTACACATTTTGCAAATCGTAAAGAAGTGAAAGAATTAATCGAAAGTCTCGGAGGAAAAGTAACCGGATCGGTGACTTCCAAGACGAATTATCTTATTAATAATGATATTACATCTACATCGTCGAAGAATAAAAAGGCAAATGAACTGGGAATTCCGATCATCTCAGAAGAGATGTTTCTTGAAATGCTGGACGGCCGGCAGGCAGGGGAATAACCATACACGATAGGTTGAAACAACAGATACAAATATAGATATAGAAAGGAAGAGACAATGCCAGATCAGAATAATAATAATGAATTTGAAGAACAGAAAGAAGAAGTAGAAAAAGTGGAAACTTCCGGTGTGGAATCTACAAAGGAAGATTCCGACGATGATTATGAGAAAATCTGCTTTATCTGCAGACGTCCGGAAAGTGTAGCAGGAAAGATGATCGAACTGCCGAATCATATCTGTGTGTGCAACGACTGCATGCAGAAGAGTTTTGATGCAATGAACAGCGGACAGATCGACTACAGTCAGCTTATGAACATGCCGGGTGTTCAGGTTATGAACATGGCAGATCTGGAAAATATGATTCCGAAACAGCAGAAAGTGAAGAAGAAAAAAGAAGGCGAAGAGCGTACTCCGCTTGTAGATATCAATAATCTTCCAGCACCACATAAGATTAAAGCCAAGCTGGACGAGTATGTAGTCGGACAGGAGTACGCCAAAAAAGCAATGTCTGTAGCAGTTTACAATCATTACAAACGTGTGGCAACCGATACGATGGATGATATCGAGATCGAGAAATCCAACATGTTGATGATCGGACCTACAGGTTCCGGTAAGACATATCTTGTAAAGACACTGGCACGGATTCTGGATGTGCCGCTTGCAATTACAGATGCAACTTCCCTGACGGAAGCAGGATACATAGGTGATGATATTGAGAGTGTCGTTTCAAAACTGCTTGCAGCAGCGGATAATGATGTGGAAAAGGCAGAGCAGGGAATTATTTTCATTGATGAGATCGATAAGATCGCCAAGAAGAAAAATTCCAGCCAGAGAGATGTCAGCGGTGAGTCTGTGCAGCAGGGAATGTTAAAACTGTTAGAGGGCAGTGACGTGGAAGTTCCGGTTGGTGCAAACAGCAAGAATGCTATGGTGCCACTGACTACGATCAATACAAAGAACATTCTCTTTATCTGTGGAGGAGCTTTCCCGGATCTGGAGAATATTATCAAAGAACGTCTGACAAAACAGTCTTCCATCGGTTTCGGAGCAGATCTGAAAGACCGTTTTAATGGGGATAAAGATCTTCTGTCGAAAGTAACAACAGAAGATTTAAGAAGCTTTGGTATGATTCCGGAGTTTTTAGGACGTCTGCCAATCGTATTTACCTTAAAAGGATTAGATAAAGATATGTATATCAAGATCTTAAAAGAGCCAAAGAATGCGATATTGAAACAGTATCAGAAGCTACTTGCTCTCGATGAGGTGGATCTGGAATTTGATGAAGGTGCACTGGAGGCAATTGCGGAAAAAGCAATGAAAAAGGATACCGGTGCCAGAGCACTCCGTGCGATCATCGAAGAATTTATGCTGGATATCATGTATGAGATTCCGAAAGATGACAGTATCGGGCGCGTTGTCATCACCAAAGCATATATTGAAGGTAACGGAGGACCTGTCATTACATTAAGAGGACAGGATGTACCCCGGTTATCATAAAGAAAGCCGAAGTATTTTCGACGAAAAAAACAACAAAAGGATGAGACAAAGGAGGAAATGAAAAATGGAAACAATCATCCCAGCATGGCTTTGCATCCCATTTGCAGGACTGCTTCTGTGCATTGCGGTTATGCCGCTTGTGAAAGCTACCTGGTGGGAGAAGAACCAGCCATTGGTTGTAGCTATGTGGTCACTGTTATTTGTGATTCCATATGCAGTGAAGTATGGAGTGGGGGATTCTGTAGAGACCGTATTAGAATGTGTACTCAATGATTACCTTACATTTATTATTCTGCTGTTTGGATTATTCTGTGTAGCAGGAAATATTACACTGGAGGGAGATTTCGCAGGATCACCGAGACTTAATGTCGCGGTACTTGCATTCGGAACACTTCTTTCCAGCTGTATCGGTACGACAGGAGCCAGTATGTTGCTTGTAAGACCGGTACTGAAAATGAACGCATGGAGAAGAAACAAACGCCAGCTTATGGTATTCTTTATCTTTATGGTATCGAATATGGGAGGGTGCTTAACACCAATCGGTGATCCACCGCTTCTGATGGGCTTTATGCGAGGCGTACCATTTTTCTGGAGCTTACATTTATTACCGATACTGTTATTTAATATGGTAATTATATTGAGTATATTTTATTTTATGGACAGACGTGCATACCGGAAAGATATTGCAAGAGGTCTGAAACCAGATATCAGTAAACCGGGAACAGATTTTCGGATTTCCGGACTGCACAATGTTATTTTCCTTGTGATGATCGTTGCAGCCGTCATCTTAAGCGGAACACTTCCGAATATGCCGATGTTCCAGGATGCATCCGGAAATGTACGCGGACTTCACATTTTCCGTGAAGTAACATTAACTTATCCGGCAATCATAGAGATTGTCATTATCTTACTGGCAGCTTATCTGTCCTTTAAGACGACAGACGAGTCGATCCGTACGAAGAACCATTTTACATGGGGAGCAATCCAGGAAGTTGCAGTTCTGTTTGTAGGAATCTTCATTACTATGCAGCCTGCACTGATGCTTCTGAAATCTTACGGACCGAACCTTGGAATTACCAAACCGTTCCAGATGTTCTGGGCAACCGGAGCACTGTCAAGCTTCCTGGATAATACACCGACTTATCTGGTATTCCTGACAACAGCGGGTACGCTTGGATTTACAAAAGGTATGGTAACATCCGTAGGTACGATTTCTGTGAAAATGCTGACTGCAATTTCCTGCGGTGCAGTATTTATGGGAGCAAATACTTACATTGGAAATGCACCGAACTTCATGGTGAAGTCCATTTCTGATGAAAACGGTGTGCGTATGCCATCGTTCTTTGGATATATTATATGGTCACTGTTGTTCTTAGTTCCGGTATTCATTATCGACATGCTGGTATTCTTTATATAGGAGGTGCAGATTATGGAAGAGAATCAGAAGAAATGCTATGAGATTGCAGAACGTATCTATGATCTGGACGTAAAAGTATATGAAAGTGTGGGATCTGCACTTGGACGAACCTTTACGGATGACCGACAGACCTGTGTGGAGAATCTGACCAGATTGATGACGCTGCGTCCACAGGGACATCTGCTTCGAAGTGAGCTGGCACTGATCAGCAACATGGCAAGGACGATCAAAGACGAAGAAGTAAAAGCAGAAGTTATGACGGAGTATGATGCGATCTTGAAAGCAGTCGCAGAACTTCCGGACGGCTTTGGAAAAGTAGATATCCTGAATAAAAAACGTGCAAAACTGAATACAGCGCGCACGAAGAAAAAGTTTAAGAAGGGCGATCATCTTGTGATCTGTATCGGAAGAACACAGGGAAGCGCCGGAAATGATATTGGTTTCGCATTGGCAGATGCACTACACATTAATTATTATGATGTAGAGATCCTGCAGGAAGTATTAAAACGTCTGGATGTGACAAATGATGCGAAAGTCAGTGGCGATAAGGATCAGGACGGACTGATTGAAGACAAATATCAGAAAAATTTCGGTGAAGCCAAAGGATTGAAACAGAAATTACATGATTTTAATCGCTATCATGGACTGAATAAGGACGATGCAATTTTCTTTAACCAGAGCGATCTTCTCTGCAAGATGGCAAAAGAAGAAGACTTTGTTGTTATGGGACGATGTGCGGATGTAATTCTTGCAAATAACCATATCCCACATATCAGTATTTTTATTACGGCGCCATTTGAACAGCGCGTAAAGAGATACATGGAGGTTAACAATTTAAGTCTGAAACAGGCTGTTCATGAACTTAAGAAGATGGACAAAAAGCACAGGAAATATTTCCAGTTTTACAGTGGTGTAAAATGGGGAGACGCAGAGAATTACGATATCTGCTTTAACAGTGCAAGTTATGGAATTGAGGATTCGGTAGAGATCATTGAGCGTATGTTGAATAAGATTCCGGGTGTATCATGGAATAAGAAAGAGGCATAACGTTTCAGACTATATGATGTCATAAAAATGACAGGCATAGAAAAAGAAAACTGTCTCATATACTTAGAAAAAAGTATATGAGGCAGTTTTTTATGAATAAAATGACATGCCGAGAGAAGATCCTATCCCAGGATTACTGGGATTTTATACTTCCGGGAGACCGGGGGAAAATGGCAGATAATATACCGGAGAATTCATACTGCAGGCAGCAGATGGATTTTGGCTATGAGAGTGTTTCGGTAGATAAAAGCTTGCTGTCCCCACTTAACATAGAAGAATACTGGTATAATTCCATTCCGAACTGTTATACACTTCTGGACAGTACAGGAACAAATAATGATGCATTAAACAGTGCAGGAATCCTGCAGGTGCAGAATTATCCAACACTCCGGCTGATGGGAGAGGGAGTTATGATCGGATTTCTGGATACTGGAATCGACTACCGGAATCCGGTGTTTCAAAATATTGATGGAAGCACCAGAATTGCCGGACTCTGGGATCAGACCATTCAGACGGGCAATGCGCCGAAGGCATTTGATTACGGAAGTGAATATAGAGAAGAAATGTTAAATGAAGCATTGCGTTCGGAAGATCCACTGTCGATTGTTCCAACCACTGATACGAATGGACATGGAACTTATCTTGCAAGCATTGCTGCCGGAAATGCCGATGTAAATACACAGTTTCTTGGGGCGGCGCCGGAAGCAATCTTAGGAATTGTAAAATTAAAAGAAGCGAAGAATTATCTCCGGGATTTTTACTTGATCCGGGAGGATGCCGTCTGTTATCAGGAAAATGATATTATGGCGGGGCTTAAATATCTGAATGACCTTGCTGAAAATGAAGGTCTTCCGCTCGTGCTGTGCATTGCGCTTGGAACGAATTTTGGCGGTCATAATGGAACGACACTATTATCGCGGATTCTGGATCAGTATGCACTTCAATTAAACAGGAGTGTTGTGATTGGTGGTGGAAATGAAGCTGCCATGCGCCATCATTTTTCTTATACAATTTCAGAAAAAATGTCACAGCCAGTCACAGCAGAGATTCGGGTTGGGAGTGGGATCAATGGATTTGTCGCAGAACTCTGGACGAAGCTTCCGATGGTTGTTACGATTGTGCTCATTTCCCCGTCCGGTGAGCGGACGAGGCAGGTGGCGTTCCGGCAGGGCTACCGCTATAATTTTGTATTTACCTTTGAACGGACAGAAGTTATGGTGGAATACAGGCTGTTGTTGGAAAATAACGATTCTCAGCTTCTATTTATGCAATTTAAAAATCCGGTTGCAGGAATCTGGAAAATAGAGATCGAATCCGCGACAGATGCAGGAGGTGAAGTGCATTTGTGGCTTCCGGTGCAGGAGTTTTTAGAAGGAGAAGTGTATTTTCTGGAAGCGAATCCGGATGTCACGCTGACAGAGCCGGGAAGCACAGAAAATGCAATGACAGTGGCGTATTATAACAGTGTGGATAATGCGGTTGATATTAATTCGGGAAGAGGTTATACTAGAAGTAATCTCATAAAGCCGGATTTTACAGCTCCGGGGGTGCGTATTACAGGTGCATCAGGGGAAGACCGGTGGGTTACAAGAAGTGGCTCCAGTGCCGGAACTGCAGTGGCAGCAGGTGCGGCGGCGCTGCTTACCGAATGGATACTGGAACAGCCGGGAGCGAAAGGCGTGAATTCCAGCCAGATCCGCAACATTATCATTCTGGGAGCGGAGAATCTTCCGGAGATGGAGCGACCGAACCGGCAGTGGGGATATGGAAAGATGGATGTCTATCATTCATTGGATACTTTACGAAGACTATAGAAAACGAAGGAGAATGATTTATGGCAGATTTTTTTGAAGATTTAGGAAGAAAGATATCCGATGTTGCAAATGATATTGGAAAGAAGACAGAGGACACGATTGAAATACAGAAACTGAAAAGTGATATGCGCACTCTGCGTCGTGCAAACGACAGAGATCTTATGGATATGGGACGTATGGTTTATGACAAATTTGTACAGGGGGAGATTTCCGACCTTGATTATGTTGCAGTATGTGAATCCATTGAAAAACGTGACGAAGAGATGAAGAAGATTGCAGAGGAGATTCAGCACATCAGAGGGGAAATCTAGTGTACGGAAGTAAGAAAGATAAAGGTATGGCTCTTGGAGTTTTTCCTGGGCTTCTTTGGCTTGACTTGGGGATTAAGCAGTATATCGAAGAAAACTACGATGAAAAGCGAGAAGAGACTACGAAGATTCCCGGAGTGGTCCTTCGAAAATTTTATAATAAGGGACTCATTTTCAGTAGCTTTGAAAAAAAGAAGGAATTGCCAGTAAAAGTATCGTTGATTGGGACAGGGATGCTTTTGTTGGCAGATGTCTGTGCGTTTGGGAAAAAGGGAAAAATTTTTCGCAAAGCGGGACTTACACTTGCGACTGCCGGTGCGGTAAGTAATACATATGACCGCATTGCAAAAGGAGCAGTTGTGGACTATATCGGCTATCGTGGAAAGAACAAGTTCCTGAACAGTCTGACTGCAAATCTGGCAGATTTCTACATTGTGACAGGTATCATGCTGGCGCAAATTGGAGGAAGGAAACGTAGCGAATGACTTGTGGAGATTATATCATCCATATAGATAATGCAGAAGACGGGGATAAATTTCGAATTATTTATCAAAGATATTCGAGGTTAATGATATACTGTGCCAAAAAGATTGTGAATGATCATCACATAGCAGAAGATATTACGCAACAGGCTTTTATGAAAGTAATCCCCAGACTGAAAACAATATCATTGGAAGAACCGGAAAAAACAAAAAACCTTCTTATTACCATAACAGAGAGAACGGCAATCGATTATTATCGAAAGGAAATGAGAAAAGCAAATTCCATCAGTTTGAAAGATATTGACAGCTTGAAAACAGATTCGGATATGCTCGTATTGTTGCAGAAAAATCCAGTCGAAAAAGCAATTTATCAATTGCCGGATATTTATAAGGAAGTGTTTGTCTTAAAGTATTGTAATCAATTCTCAAATCATGAGATTAGCAAGATCCTTAAGGTGAGAGAGGGGACGATTCGACAAAGGCTGGCGCGAGGAAAAGAAGCTTTAAGAGAAATATTGAAAAAGGAGGGTATCGATGTCGAATAAAAGTATGGATGAGATTCTGGAAACTTATGTTCCATCCTGTATGGACAAAGTGCTTGATCATTATGAAAAGCAATGTAAAAAAATGTCATCGCCCTCCGAAGAATATAAAAATAATATGGAGAAGCTGATTCGGCGAGAGAAAATGAGGCAGCTATATCACATTCCAATCCAGACAACCAGAAGAATTGCAGCGGTATTGGTAATCAGCCTTCTGGTAGGGATGATGGCTTCGATGAGCGTAGAGGCAGTGCGGGAGAAGATGTATGATATTATCTCAACCGTATATAAAGGATATACGAGTCATGAGTACAAATTGAAAAGCGGAAAAGAAGGTAGATTTATACCAAGCTATCCATCAGTTATTCCCCAAGGTTATAAACAACAAAACGAAGATCTTGGGGAGAAGTGGTTGATACAAGAGTTTTATAATAGCAAAACTGAAAAGACAATAGTATTAGATGAGGAATGGCTAGAAGATGGAACTCGAATATATGAAGATAATGAATTTATTTCCACTGAAAAGATAGAAGATAATGGAAAACGTTTTCATGTTGGATATAAAGAAGATGGCATCGTAATCATCTGGGAGCAAAATAATTGTAAATTTATATTATCCAGTGATGAGATGCAAAAAGATCTGTTAATGAAAATGGCAAGATCAATGAAGATAAAAGAACGATAAAGAGAATGGCTGTTTGTTTAAAGTTGATGTTTGATACATTGGCAAAACAAACAGCATTTTTTTGTAAAAAAATAAAAAAATTTAAAAATATTGTAACAAAATGAGATTTTTATTCGTTATAGATAGTAAAGAGAACATTCAAGGAGGTAATGTCGGATGAAGAATGCAAGAAAAGTCACGAGGAAAATGAAAAAGGAGGTGTTGGTGTTAGGACTTACAATCGGAATGGTGATTTCACCACTAAATGTACTGGCGGAGGAGACGGAGAGGGAAACAGAGTATGTGGAAGTTGTTTGTGGTGAAAACATGGTTCAACCATTAACAATCAGTGCGTCCGTAACACCGAGATTGAGCATTAGTGGAGGAAATGCAAGTGTATGATAAGAACAGTCAGATCATCCGGAAGACGGAGAAGAACAGCACCGCCAAAGATGAGAAAGACCATACCGACAAGACAACGGAATATACGTACAATGCACTGGGAAGACTGACGAAGAGTGTAGTCACAGACCATAAGAATAACGATGAAAAGACAACAACAGCTTACAGTTACGATCCCGCAGGCAACCGGACAAAGAAAGTGAAAGGGGAAGAAGAGACTTCCTACACTTACAACGGTCTGAACCAGCTGCTGGCAGCAAGGACAACAAAGGGTGAGAACGTGAAAAATGACATCACGTACGACTATGATGTAAACGGCAACCAGATCAAAGAGACAGATACAGAGACCGGAGACAGCGTAGAGAATACCTATGATGTGGAGAACCGCTTAAGCAAAGCCGTTGTCACAAAGAAAGACAAAGGAAGTGTCATCCAGGAAAATCTGTATAACGGAGAAGGACAGAGGATCCAGAAGAAGGAAGGGGCAAGTGTCACTAACTACTTCTATGAAGATGGCATGGTATCCTATACAACTGGCGCAGATACCGGTGAAAAGTTAGTTCAGAACCTGTCCGGGCTGGAAGATAACATGATCTATGCAGAGAAGAAAGTGTCAGACACTTATCAGGACTTCCTGTATACGAAAGACATCCAGGGCAGCACGACCAGTGTCCTGGGTAAAGACAACAAAGGCGAGTTATCTTACGAATACGATGATTTTGGAGAGACCAGCATCCACGGAACCAGTGCCTTAAAGAATGAGATCTGCTACACGGGTGGTATTTACGACGAAAGCACCGGACTTTATTACCTGAACGCCAGATACTATGATCCGGAGAACGGAAGATTCCTGACAGAGGATACGTATCGTGGTGAAGTGAACGATCCGGATACCCTGCATCTGTATGTGTATTGTAAAAATAATCCGATCAACTATGTGGATCCGAGTGGACATAAATATAGTCCGAAAAAGGCAGCGGACTATGGATATAAATACGGAGTGCATCCAAATCCTAAATATCGCGAATATACTAGAGATGAGGGCGGTGATTGCACAAATTTTGTTTCGCAATGTGTACATGCTGGTGGTAAAAAAATGAACAGACCACGTGGACCATTAACGCCTAAAACTGATGGGGTAAGCATTTATTGGTATGCAATTAAAACCAATGGAAGTTGGAGCATAAGTGTACCATGGCGTTCGGTAATAAAATTTTACTCATATTGGAAATGGCATGGTGCAAAAACAATTGTAAAAAATAAATTTTCGGACATAGAGAAAAATTTTAAAATTGGTGATATTGTACAGTTACATAGGGCGAATAAATGGTATCATTCGGTAATAATATCGAGAAAAATAAATGGAGAATATCGATATGCTGGACATACAAATAACCATTCAAAAAACCCAGTAAAAAAATTAAAAGATAATAGTGATAAGTGGAGAATTATTCGAATTCAATAATTCTAAAATTACTAAAAAAGGAGGGTGCTGTGTATGCGAACGGAAAATAAAATGAAAATAATATGTGTAATAGTAGCAATTGTATTTGGAGTTTTTGTGGCCGGAAACATATTCCTGGGTCTTTTTACAAAGTATTTGCAATCCCCTGCAAGGGAAGATGATTATGTTGAAGCGGTAAGTGATGATGGAGTATGGAAAGTATATTTGATTCCGGATTCTTTAGGAATTATTAGATCTTATGTAGTTCCTCAAAGTAGTCAAAATCCAGATCAGATTATTGTTTTTTCAAAAGGAAAAAAATATAACGAGAAGGAAAAGGAATGGTTACAGACGAAATTTGATTTTTCAACACCGGCAGAAAGAAAAGTGTTAAAAGAGGAAAAGTACTTTAATTTTTTAGAGTATGAAGGTGGTGCATATGAGAACGAATTAATACATGTTACCATAAAGTGGGAAGACAAAACAGGGAAACAAAGGCAATCTAAAGCTACGATTAAGTACGACAAATGGAATGCTAACGATTGGTTTTCTGGAATCAAGGCGCGTCTTGGGGTGGATAATTTTTAAGGAGAATTATTCGAATTCAATAATTCTAAAATTATTAAAAAAGGAGGGTGCTGTGTATGCGAACAGAAAATAAAATGAAAATAATATGTGCAATATTAGCGATTGTATTTGTAGCTTTTGTGGCCGGAAACATATTCCTGGGTCTTTTTACAAAGTATTTGCAATCCCCTGCAAGGGAAGATGATTATGTTGAAGCCGTAAGCGATGATGGGGTATGGAAAGTATATTTGATTCCGGATTGGTTTGGCTTTGTGAGAGGTTATATAATTCCTCAAACTGAGGAAACTCCGGATAAAATTAAAGTATTATCAAAGGAAGGAGATTACAGTAATAAAGAAACCGAGAGATTACAGCCAGAAAAAGATTTCAAATCTCGCGCAAATGTAGAGCTGGATTATTATACACCGGCAGAGGCCAAAGTGCTAAAAGGGAAGAAATATTTCAACTGTATAGAAGATGAAGCAGGTGTGTCAGAAAAGGTTTTAATACCAATCACTATAAAGTGGGAAGACAAAACAGGAAAACAAAAGCAATCCAAAGCCACAATTAAGTACGACAAATGGAATGCTAACGATTGGTTTTCCGGAATCAAGGCATGTCTTGGGATGGATATATTTTAATTAAAACATTCTCAAAAAGAATCTAATGGGGTAGCAATGGCATATGGGAAGTCATTGCTGCTCCATGCATTTATAAAAAGGAGAAATAAAAAATATGAAAAAAAGTGTCACAAAATGCTGCTTTAGATTGTTACTAAATGTAGAGCCCATATTTTAATGGAAGATTAAGAAGAGTATGGAAATGGGTTACCATACAAAACGAATTTTTTAGTGGAGAGGATAGCAGTTATGAAAAGAATAGTTTCCGTGGTATTAATATCAGCATTGTTATTAACCGGGTGTCGCCAGACACCCGAAAACAGTGCAGATTCAAAGCTATATGTATCAATTAACGGCGAAAATCTGCAGGGGATAAGAGAAGTTGTCCAAAAGAAGAATGTTGACCTGGAAAATATGGATATAAAGGCACGAGGTGTAGAAAAAAGAGCGTTGGAAGCGGCAATTTCTGCAGATGCAATGGATGTGGAAATGCTACAGATGTTAGTTGATGCAGGTGCCGAAGTGAATATCAAGGATGATAATTATTTGTGTGAGATCATTCTGAATGCAGATATTCCATATAGCAGAAATGTGGAGGAAAGTTTAAAAATATTACTGAAGAAGGGAGCAGATCCAAACAGGAAAGATGTAGATGGCTATACTGCTGTTGACAGATGGATTTGCAAAAATGGAATCGACATGCTCTGGGGAACTGTTACATCAACACAAAATGTATGGAAGATGGTAGAATATTTTCAGAAATATGGTGGTGAAATCACAAAAGATACCTTACGTTTCTATTTGAAAAATGGTGGGTACGTCTTAGGAAAAGAATTGATACATCGTCTGGAAAAAGAAGGAAAAGAAACTGGTTTGCCGGAGGATTTGCTCTATGCAATCAATGGAGATAATCAAAAGTTGCTTTCATATTTAGAAAAGAATGATCCGTCGAGCAAACAGGTGCTTTTGCAGGCGGTAGCCCATTGTAATGTGGATGTATGGAAGAAATTAAAAGAAAAGGGATGTGATCTGGTGATAAAAGGTCCGGATAAGAGAACGTTACTGCACATTGCAGCCAGTTATAATGATGCTGACGTTGTAAAATTTCTTGCTAAAAAGGAAGATTTGAAAAAGAAAACAGAAGAGCAGATGTGAAAAAGAAAGATGGCAGAGGAAAGACAGCCTATGATCTGGCAAAAAAATATAAAATGCTGTCGGAGTATGATTTCTTGAAGTAAGACTTGTATATTGAATAGAAAAAAGAAACTGGGAAAGCGTCATCCAGGGAAAACTGTATAACGGAGAAGGTCAGCGGATTCAGAAGAAGGAAGGAGCAAGCGTCACCAACTAAAGATCATAAAGCTGCAAATCTTAATTTGTTAAAAAAGACAAAGGATAATGAATTCAGAATTATTCGGATAAAATAAAGGAGATATTATGACAGAAAAAAAATTTAGAAAAGAAGTAGTGGCAATAATCGGACTAATAGTGCTGTGCTTTCCACAAACAGTATACGCAGATTCATCATGGATGTAGTTTACAAGGACGGCACCGTACCAATTATTACCATTTGTAGCGATATTAACGATTGTAATTGAATATATCATGATTTTTTAAAACTATTTTTATATCTGGCGCAAGAAATATAGCTGAGCTGTTTGGGGAAACAGATTTTTATACGATTAATTCGGCGTATTTGCTTTTGACACTATGTATAGAATGCCCGATTGTATATGGACTTTTTGCAGATGAATTAAAAAACAAAAAGAAAGGTATAGGAGTGATTGCGCTGGCTAATATAATTACTACAATATTGGTGATTGCTATTGAGCGGATTAGTTGTAGAGGAAAATAGATGTAAAGAAGATGGAGCAACAATGTCATATGGAGTCATTGTTGCTCCAAGTATTTGTTTATAATGAATGACTATTTCTGGTTTTCATTTACTTCCTGCATTTTCATAGCACGAACTTTTAACGGCAGTCCGAACAGGTTGATGAATCCGTCAGCGTCATGGTGATCATACAGATCTCCGGTGGTGAAGCTTGCAAGAGATTCATTATACAGAGAGTATGGAGAAGTTGTTCCGGCTTTGATGATATTTCCTTTGTAAAGTTTGAACTTCACTTCACCAGTTACATATTCCTGTGTGCTCTCAATAAATGCCTGGATTGCTTCACGCAGTGGTGTAAACCATTTTCCTTCGTATACAACCTGGGATAATTTCTTAGCCATCTGCTCTTTTACTTCGTATGTAGCACGGTCTAAGATCAGCTCTTCTAACTGCTGGTGTGCTTCGTAAAGGATTGTTCCGCCAGGAGTCTCATATACACCACGGGATTTCATACCAACGACACGGTTTTCAACGATATCAATGATTCCGATACCATGTTTTCCACCGAGTTCATTCAGTTTGCGGATGATGTCAGAAACTTTCATAGCCTCTCCGTTGATTGTCTTCGGAACACCTTTTTCAAATGTCATTGTAACATATTCGCCTTTGTCTGGAGCTTTCTCAGGTGTAACACCTAATACAAGCATGTCGTCATAGTTTGGCTCGCATGCAGGATCTTCCAGTTCCAGTCCTTCGTGGCTGATGTGCCATAAGTTACGGTCACGACTGTAGCTGTGGCTGGCGTCGAATGGAAGGTCGATTCCGTGTGCTTTACAATAAGCAAGCTCGTCTTCACGGGACTGCATTGTCCAGATGTCTGTCATTCTCCATGGAGCGATGATTTTGATGTCCGGAGCCAGAGCACGGATACTTAACTCAAAACGGATCTGGTCATTTCCTTTACCGGTAGCACCGTGGCAGATAGCAACAGCACCTTCTTTACGTGCAATCTCAACCAGCTTTTTAGAAATTGCCGGACGAGCCATAGCAGTACCAATCAGATATTTGTCCTCGTAAACAGCATTTGCCTGAACACAAGGAACGATATAGTTGTCAGCAAAATCATCTACGATATCTTCAATATATAATTTGGAAGCGCCTGACATTTTAGCTCTCTCTTCCAGTCCGTCCAGCTCTTCTCCCTGTCCACAGTCTACGCAGCAACAGATAACTTCATAACCGAAAGTCTCTTTTAACCACGGAATAACTGCTGTTGTGTCAAGTCCACCTGAATAGGCAAGTACTACTTTTTCTTTCATATGTATATCCTCCTGAAATGTATTTTTATAAAATGCTTAATTATTTGCGATTGCAAAGTTAACTATACACTATATGTTATAAATATGCAAGAAAAAAATAGAAAATACTTGCATATTATACATGCTGGCTGTATAATTATTCACGTACTAATGAAAAAGGGACAGGGGGATTTCAGTTTGGGACGGGGATTTTCTAAAAAAGCCCCGTCCCAAACTGGACAACTCCCGAAAATGGGTTTACTATAAAAAACACGAATGTTCAACTAGTAAGTATAAAAATACATCAGGAGGATGACGTATATGATTAAGGTGGGAATTATCGGAGCAACCGGATATGCCGGAGGCGAACTTGTGAGAATTTTATCTGCACATAAGGATGCGCAGATTGTATGGTATGGCTCCAGAAGTTATATAGATCAGAAATATGCAGATGTGTATCGCAACATGTTTGAGATCGTAGACGCAAAGTGTCTGGATGACAATATGGAAGAACTTGCAAAGCAGGCAGATGTAATCTTTACGGCAACGCCGCAGGGTTTCTGTGCTTCGATGATGTCAGAGGAGATTTTGGCCCAGACAAAGATCATTGACTTGAGTGCAGATTACCGGATCAAGGATGTAGCTACTTATGAAAAATGGTATGGAATCGCACATAAGAGTCCACAGTTTATTAAGGAAGCAGTATACGGACTGTGTGAGATCAACCGTGAAGATGTAAAGGGCGCAAGACTGGTAGCGAATCCGGGATGTTATACAACATGTTCGATCCTGACAGCGTATCCGCTGGCAAAAGAAGGAATCATTGATATGAATACTTTGATTGTAGACGCCAAATCCGGTACGTCCGGAGCAGGAAGAGGGGCGAAGGTTCCGAATCTCTTCTGTGAAGTCAATGAGAACATGAAAGCATACGGTGTGGCAAGCCACAGACATACACCGGAGATTGAAGAGCAGTTAGGCTATGCATCCGGAGAAGAAGTGCTGATTAATTTCACACCGCATCTTGTGCCGATGAACCGCGGAATCCTTGCCACAGAGTATGCAACACTGAAAAAAGAAGTGACATATGAAGAGGTTAAAGCAATTTATGATAAATATTATAAAGATGAGAAATTTGTCCGTGTGCTTCCAAAAGATGTGTGCCCGGAGACAAAATGGGTAGAAGGAAGCAATTACGTTGATATCAACTTTAAGATCGATTCGAGAACAAACCGTATCATTATGATGGGCGCGATCGACAATCTGGTAAAAGGTGCAGCCGGACAGGCAGTACAGAATATGAATCTGATGTTCGGACTTCCGGAGACGGAGGGATTAGAACTGGTTCCAATGTTCCCATAAGGACAGGTTCAAACGAATTGTTTTGCCGGTTTGTCCCCAACGGAAAATACAGACAGAGGAGTAGAGAATATAGATGAATATAAGAGTAATGAAAATAGAAGATTTTGACCGGGTGCACGCACTCTGGATGAGCATTAAGGGCTTTGGTATCCGCAGTGTGGATGATTCCAGAGAAGGTGTGGAACGGTTTTTGAAGAGAAATCCAACCACAAGTGTAGTTGCAGAAGAGGATGGGAAAATCGTTGGAGCAATTCTCTGTGGGCACGATGGAAGACGAGGCTGTCTGTACCATGTATGTGTAGATGTGAACCACAGAATGAAGGGTATCGGAAAAGCCATGGTTGTATTTACGATGGAGGCACTGAAAAAAGAAGGAATCAACAAAGTATCCCTGATCGCATTTACACAGAATGATATCGGTAATGCATTCTGGAAAGAAATCGGCTGGACAAAAAGAGAAGATTTGAATTATTATGATTTTACACTGAATGAGGCAAATATTACAGCCTTCATACAGTAAGCAGTTTCATACAGATATGGCGAATAATAATCTGTGGGAATTATAGATGGAAGAACCGGCAGACGAGAACAAAAAAGAAAGGTGGAAGAAAGATGAAACAGGTAAAAGGTGGCGTAACCGCAGCAAAAGGATTTGAAGCAGCAAGTACAGCAGCAGGAATTAAATATAAAGACAGAACAGATATGGCATTGGTATACAGTCAGGTGCCATGCGTGGCAGCAGGAACTTTTACAACCAATGTTGTAAAGGCAGCTCCGGTAAAATGGGATCAGCAGGTTGTAAAGAGCGGTGCAAAAGCACAGGCAGTTATCGTAAACTCAGGAATTGCCAATGCATGTACCGGTGCGGAAGGATTTGGATACTGCAAAGACACTGCAGATGCAGCGGCAGCAGCACTTGGTGTGGCAGCAGACGGTGTCATGATCGGATCTACAGGTGTAATTGGAAAACAGATCCCGATCGATAAGCTGACAGCAGGAATCAAAGTACTGGCTGAGAAGAAAAACGACTCTCAGGAAAATGGTACAGAAGCAGCCAAAGCGATTATGACAACCGATACTTATGAGAAAGAACTTGCAGTCGAGATTGAAGTTGGTGGCAAGACAGTTACAATCGGTGGTATGGCAAAAGGTTCCGGAATGATCCACCCGAATATGTGCACAATGCTTGCATTTATTACTACAGATGCAGTCATTACAAAAGACGCGTTGCAGAAAGCGTTAAGCGAAGATGTCGGAGATACGTATAACATGATTTCTGTAGACGGAGATACATCTACCAATGATTCCGTTGTCCTTCTCGCAAATGGACTGGCTGAAAATCCGGAGATCACATACGGAACAGAAGATTATAAAAATTTCGCAGAAGCCTTACATACGATCAACGAATATCTGGCTAAAAAGATTGCAGGAGACGGCGAAGGCGCAACAGCATTATTTGAAGTAAAAGCAGTTGGCTGCGAGAGCGTAGAGCAGGCAAAGACACTTGCCAAATCCATCGTTTGCTCCAATCTTACAAAGACTGCAATCGCAGGACATGATGCGAACTGGGGAAGAATCCTCTGCGCAATGGGATATTCCGGAGCACAGTTTGATCCGGAGAAAGTAGATTTATTCTTTGAAAGTGCAGCAGGAAAGATCCAGATCATTGAAAATGGTACTGCCGTAGATTACAGCGAAGCAGAAGCTACTAAGATCCTGTCTGAGAAAGAAGTAACAGCAATCGCTGATGTGAAGATGGGTGAGAAAACAGCAACCGCATGGGGATGTGACCTAACACACGGATACATTGAGATCAATGCAGATTACCGTAGCTAATACGACAATAATTATGAAATTTAAAGCGAGACAGATGATTCGATAAAAAGCAAAAATTACAGCCAGGGAAGGAGACACAGATGGAAAAATCAATGCAGAAATATCTGGATAAAGCAGAGGTACTGATAGAGGCACTTCCATATATCCAGCGTTTTAACCGTAAGATAATTGTTGTAAAATATGGCGGAAGCGCCATGGTAGATGAGGAACTGAAGGCAAGAGTCATTCAGGATGTTACACTTTTGAAACTGGTTGGTTTCAAACCGATCATCGTACACGGCGGTGGAAAAGAGATCAGCAAATGGGTTGGAAAAGTTGGCATGGAACCTCATTTTATCAACGGACTTCGTGTGACAGATGCCGATACAATGGAACTGGCTGAGATGGTGCTTGGAAAGGTAAATAAAAGTCTCGTCCAGCTTGTAGAAAGTCTTGGCGTCAGAGCAATCGGTATCAGTGGAAAAGACGGCGGGCTGCTGAAAGTAGACAAGAAATACGCAGACGGAGAAGATATCGGATTTGTCGGTGATGTAAAAGAAGTCAATGCAGATATTATTTTCGATCTGTTGGAGAAAGATTTTCTTCCGATCATTGCACCAATTGGTCTGGATGATGATTTTAATACTTACAATATTAATGCGGATGACGCGGCATGCGCGATCGCAAAAGCAATCAATGCAGAGAAACTTGCGTTCCTGACAGATATCGAGGGTGTTTACAAAGATCCAAAAGATCCATCAACTCTGATTTCTGAACTGAATGTATCAGAAGGAAAGGAACTGATGGAGGATGGATTTATCGGAGGCGGAATGTTACCGAAGCTTCATAATTGTATTGACGCCATTGAAAATGGTGTATCCAGAGTGCATATTCTGGACGGAAGGATTCCGCACTGTCTGCTTCTGGAGATCTTTACAAATAAAGGTATCGGAACTGCGATCAAGAATGATATTGACGAGAGATATTATCACGGAGAATAAGCGATGAATGAATATATGAAAGAAACAAACGAGGCGTTACTGCACACCTACAATCAGTTTCCTGTTGTTTTAGAACACGGCGAAGGCGTGTATCTGTATGACACAGAAGGAAAGAAATATCTGGATTTTGCAGCCGGCTATGCGGTTTCTTCTCTTGGATATGCAAATGAAGAGCTGAATACGGCATTGAAAGCCCAGATCGACAAGCTGTGCCACACGTCCAATCTGTATTATAATACCGTGTGTGGAAAAGCGGCAGAAGCACTGAAACGGATTACGAAGATGGATCGTATTTTCTTTACGAACAGTGGTGGGGAATCTGTGGAAGGTGCACTGAAAGCAGCAAGAAAATATGCATATAAAAAAGGAACCGGACGTTATGAATTTATTGCCATGAAAGAGTCTTTCCATGGAAGAAGTTTCGGAGCAGTATCCGTAACCGGACATGACGCATACAGAAAACCGTTTGGTCCGCTTGTACCGGGGGTGTCTTTTGCAGAATACAACAATCTGGACAGTGTGAAAGCACTGGTGACAGACGAGACTTGCGCGATTATCTTAGAACCGCTGCAGGGCGAGGGCGGTATCAATCTTGCAACAGAGGAATTTATGAAAGGAATCCGCGAGCTTTGCGATAAAGAAGGAATCCTTATGATCTGTGACGAAGTACAGTGTGGTATGGGCAGAACCGGAGAAATGTTCTGCTGGCAGGGATACGGCATCAAACCGGATATTATGACAATGGCAAAAGCGATCGGAAGTGGTATCCCAGTTGGTGCATTTGCCATGACAGAGGAAGTTGCAGAGTGTTCACTGGAGCCGGGAGATCACGGAACCACTTATGGAGGTAATCCACTGGCATGCACAGCAGTGAGCAAGACGGTTGAAATCTTTGAAAAAGAAAATCTGACCGCACATGTAAAAGAAATGGGCACATATCTGACAGAAAAGTTAGAAGCGTTAAAGGAGAAATGTGACTGCATAAAAGCGGTGAAAGGAACCGGACTTATGCAGGGAATCCAGATTACAAAACCGCTTGGTGAAGTGACAAATGCAGCATTGAAAGAAGGACTGCTTGTGATCGGTGCAGGCGCAGATGTCCTGCGTTTCGTTCCACCGCTTATCATTGAAAAAGAGCATGTGGATGAGATGATTGCAGTTCTTGAGAAAATTCTGTAAATCAGATCTGGAAAAATCAAGCCAGAAATATAAAAAAAGGTATAAAAGGCCAGTTGTTGGACATAGTATCTGCATAAGCAGGAGGTATGGATAATGACTGGTTTTTTGATTGCTGTTTTATCGGGAACATTGATGAGTGTGCAAGGCGTTTTTAATACACAGGTGACGAAAACCGCGGGAATGTGGGTGAGTAACGGATGGGTGCAGTTCAGTGCATTTATCATCTGTCTCATTGCATGGCTGGTAACGGGAAGAAATCCGGTAGGCGCACTTATGAAAGTCGAGCCGAAATATTTGCTCCTCGGAGGCGTGATCGGTGCCGGGATCACGTGGACGGTGATTAAGAGTATGGCACAGCTCGGTCCGGCGAAGGCAGCGCTTCTTATTGTAATCGCACAGCTGATCGTAGCTTATGTGATCGAGCTTATGGGACTGTTCGGAGTGGAGAAAGAACCATTTGTGTGGCGCAAAGCCATCGGCATGGGAATTGCACTTATAGGAGTTGCAATTTTTCAGTGGAAATAGTAATATAAGTGTATCTAGGCATATGAGGGGATTCACAGTTCCGACCATTGTGGAGGCAAAATATGCATAGGAAGATTTTTAAAAATAACAGAAGATTTTTACTTGTGTGGTTCATAATATTTACCTGCCTGACTGGCTGTTCCGGTATTGGCAGACAGCAGGACACAGGAAATGAAAGTGCGCTGGAAGAAATAGAATTGTCAGAAGATGCTAAGAATGAAACTGCCGGACAGAGGGAGCAGTCAGGGGCAGATGACGAGGATGAGAAAGTATCTTCGGGTGAGATCTGCGTATATGTATGCGGTCAGGTAAAGCATCCCGGCGTGTACCGGCTGGATGCAAACAGCAGGATCTGCGATGCGATCCGGCTTGCAGGAGGTCTGACAGGAAAGGCGGCATCCGTTTCTGTGAACCAGGCAGAGAAGATGCAGGATGGACAGCAGATTTATATTCCGTCAAAGAAGGAAGCAACTAATAATAACGGTGCTTCAGAAAAAACGGAAGGAGCAGCAGAGGGTGGCAGTAGTTCCGGCAGTACAGACGCACAGGGAACTTCCGGTAAAGTCAATATTAACACGGCGGGAAAAGAAGAGCTGATGACTTTGACCGGGATCGGCGAGGCGAGAGCGCAGGCAATCATAAAATACCGGGAGATAAAAGGAAGATTTGGATCAAAAGAACAGTTGAAGGAAGTCGAAGGGATCAAAGACGGAATTTATGGAAAGTTGGAAGACCAGATCGAGATATAACAATAAAAAGAGACAGAAATAAGCGGAAGCTGACAGTAACAGGAGAGAGCAGGAATGGAAGATAAGAGAGTTCTGGTTGTAGATGATGAAAAATTAATAGTAAAAGGGATTCGTTTCAGTCTGGAACAGGAGGGCATGAAAGTAGACTGTGCTTACGATGGTGAGGAAGCACTGAAACTTGCAAAAGAGAATATATATGATATCCTGCTTCTGGATGTGATGCTTCCGAAGTATGACGGATTTGAAGTATGCAGACAGATTCGTGAATATTCGGACGTTCCGATCATTATGCTGACGGCAAAGGGAGACGATATGGATAAGATCCTCGGACTGGAATACGGTGCCGATGATTACATAACCAAGCCATTTAATATTCTGGAAGTGAAAGCAAGGATCAAAGCTATTTTAAGACGTACAGGAAGGAAGAAGACGGAGCGCGAAGATGATAAGATCATTGTAAAAGGTGAGATGAAGATCGACTGTGAGAGCAGGAGAGTTGTGATCGGAGAGCAGGAGACGAATCTGACAGCAAAGGAATTTGACCTACTGGAGCTTCTTGCTATGAATCCGAACAAAGTATACAGCAGAGAGAATCTGTTAAATATTGTATGGGGATATGAATATCCGGGAGATGCAAGAACGGTAGATGTACATATCCGGAGACTGCGTGAGAAGATCGAGACGAATCCGAGTGATCCGAAATATGTATATACAAAATGGGGAGTGGGATATTATTTTAAAGGTTAGATTTGGAAGATACGTAAAAACAGAAACATGGAAGAGTCTCCGCTTCCTGATTATCAGTCTGCTGGTATTATTTGCAATCATACCGGCAGTGATCATGGAGGCGGTGGTTCTGACCAGTTATGAGAAGAGAGCGGTCGAGGTGCGGACTGCCGAGATACAGAATCAATGCACCATTCTTTGTAACCAGCTCAGTCAGGGCGGTTATCCAAAAGTAGTCACAACGGAAGCTATGAACGCAGAGATTACACAATTATCCAATATTTACAATGGAAGAGTGCTGCTTATCGATCAGGCATATTATATTCTGAAAGACACGTATGATATGGACGAGGGCAAAAGGATCGTATCCGGTGATGTTACCGGATGTATGAGCGGAAAAGGAACGACTTTTTACGATTCAAAAAATCGTTACATAGAGGTAACTTCGCCGATCATGGATGCAGCGAAAGAGAAAGTCATTGGTGTAATGCTTGTAAGTGTGTCCACGGATTCCATTGCGGAAAGTAAGGGTGTGCTTGGCGGCAAAGCAAATGTTGTTGCAGTTGTTGCAGTTATCATTGCGCTTGTGCTTGCAATCGGTCTTGGATTCTTAATGGTGCGTCCGTTCCAGAGGATCACAAGGCGGATTGAGGCGGTTACGGAAGGATACCATGCTGATTATCTGCATGAAAATGCATATACAGAAACGAAGATTTTATCAGAAGCATTTAACAAGATGCTGGGACGTCTGAAAGCGCAGGATGATTCCAGGCAGGAATTTGTATCAAATGTGTCACATGAATTAAAGACCCCGCTGACATCTATGAAAGTGCTGGCAGATTCTCTGTTGATTCAGGAGAATGTACCGACAGAACTGTACCGGGAATTCATGGGTGATCTGTCAGAAGAGATTGAGAGAGAGAATAAGATCATCAATGACCTGCTGTCGCTTGTGAAGATGGACAAGACAGCAAGCAATATGAATATCCAGTCTGTCAGCATGAATGAACTTGTGGAGAAGATATTGAAACGTCTGCGCCCGATTGCTACAAAACAGAATGTGGAGGTTGTGTACCAGAGTTTCCGCCCGGTTACGGCAGAAATTGATGAAGTTAAATTGTCGCTTGCGATTACGAATCTGGTGGAAAATGCGATCAAATATAACAGGGAAGGCGGATGGGTTCACGTGACACTGAATGCGGATCACAAGTTCTGCAACATCGAAGTGGCGGACTCCGGCATCGGTATCGCACAGGAAGAGACAGAACATATTTTTGAAAGATTTTACCGAGTGGACAAATCCCATTCCAGAGAGATTGGAGGAACCGGACTTGGGCTTTCCATTGCAAGGAATGCGGTTGTTATGCATCGTGGAGCGATTAAAGTCTTCAGCCAGCCGGGCGAAGGAACCACCTTTACGATTCGTATTCCGCTTGTATATGTTGCACCGGAGCGGGGATAACTGTGTGTAAAAAGAAGGGATGAAATTATGAAAATAAAAATACGCCGGATTTTATCTGTGTGCCTTGCACTTTTAATGTTGATTAACGGAGTTACCGGATGCGGACGTCACAGAGAACCAAAAGAGGGCGAGACGGCACTTTATTATATCAATGCGGAAGGAACAGATCTGGTAAAAGAAGCATATAAGATTACGGGTGATTCCAGGAACTCCCGGATACGGTATGCTCTGAAATCATTAAAAAAAGAACCGGATACGATTGAGTATAAGAGCGCTTTCCAGAACCATACAGCGGTAAAAAGCTGGAGTGTGACAGCTGGGAAGATGGATCTGCATCTGAATGATGCATTTGGGAAAATGAATACAACTTCCAGATTACTGCTGGAGGCAGCGGTTGTACAGACACTGACACAGATTGACGGTGTGGGATATGTGCGTTTTTATCAGGAAAACAAACCGGTAAAGGACGAACATGGCAAGCCGGAAGGATATTTATGTGCGGCAGATTTTGTACAGAATACCGGTTCGTCTCTTCACTCTTATCAAAGTGCGGATCTGCTTTTATACTATGCCAATGCCAAAGGAGACAAACTGAAAGAGGAGTCTGTGAAAGTACGGTATGACAGCAACACAGCTTTGGAGAAAGTGATCGTGGAACAATTGGTGAAAGGTCCGGAGGATGCTTCGGAGTATCCGGTAATCTCACAGGATACGGAAATCTTAAGTGTGTCCACGAAGGATGGTATCTGTTATGTAAATCTTGATGAAGAATGTCAGAATACAAAATATAAGATCGATCCAAGGCTCAGCATTTATGCAATTGTCAATTCCATTACAGCAAATGGAGCGGCAGGAAAAGTACAGATCCTGATCGGAGGAAAGGCAAATGTACAATATCAGGGAAGCATAAACTTAAATAAACCATTTTCGGCAGATCCGGCGATCGTGGAGGAAGAACAGTGAGAAACAGACCATTATGTTCCGTGTGTCTGCTGTGGATATTTCTGATCGCGGGAATCGTATGGTTTGGAGGAGAGAAGGCAGAAGCCTATTTCTCTCCTTCGGATCTGGAAACCTGTGTAAAGGACAGAGAAGAAGTTTTGGTATCCGGAACCGTCTGGAAAAAAGAATTTACAGAAAACCGGCAGGCTTATTATCTTACAAATGTATCGATACATATTCATGGGCGTTCGCTCAGAGAATCCAAAATTATTTTATACAGAAAAACAAACAGTAAAAAACAAACAGAAAATGAGATCTTCTGTGGAAATAAAGTGAAGGTGACAGGAAAACTGCGCTATTTTGACAGGGCGAGAAATCCGGGAAATTTCGATCAGAGAGCCTATTACAGGAGACAGAAGATCCATGCATCCGTATGGATAGACAAAGTTCTGAAGAACCGGGGCAAGCAGGAACAGTGGCGGGAACGGATCTGGCGCTTGCGGGAAAACTGGAAAGAAATGCTGATCCGCCAGCTTGGTAAAGAAAAAGGTGGTGTGCTGACGGCAATGCTTCTCGGTGACAGAAGTGCCATGGATCCGGAAATCAAAGAGCTGTATCAGGTCAATGGGATCGCCCATATCCTTGCAATCTCAGGATTGCATCTGTCATTTCTCGGAACAGGATTCTATCAGTTCCTGCGAAAAAAGAGCGGTTCCTATCCACTTGGTTGCGCAGGCGGGATTCTGGCACTTTCACTGTACGTGCTTCTCGTAGGCAAAAGCGTGTCGGTCATGCGTGCATTTATCATGTTTTTATTCCGCGTGGGAGCCGATGCGGCAGGAAGAAAATACGACAGCCCGACAGCACTTGCGGTGGCAGCAGCATGTGTGCTTATCGGACAGCCGCTTTATCTTAAGGACGCAGGTTTCTGGATGTCTTTTGGAGCGGTGCTGGCAATGCTTCTTATCCTTCCTGTTTTTGTGGAATTGCCATTTCAGAATGTATGGGCGGGACTTAGTACGCAGATACTTCTGCTCCCGATTCTTCTGATGGCTTATTTTGAAATATCTCTGTTAAGTCTTGCGTTAAATCTGCTTGTTATTCCACTTTTGACGATTTTGTTGATGATGGCAGTATTGGCTAGTTTTCTGTGGCTTGTTTTCTGGCAGGAATCAGTGCTGTTGCTAAAAGGCTGCGGATGGATTCTGGCAATCTACGAAAAAAGCTGTGATCTTGCGCTTATGTTTCCAGGGGCAAGAGTGACAACCGGGAAGCCTGATCTGTGGCAGTGTATGTTGTATTATCTGATTGTAGGGGGTGTGTTACTGTGGATAAAAAAAAGAAAGAAAACAGATGATATGAAAGAAGATAAAATAGGGAAAACTGTGGTAAAAGGTTGTAGGAAAAATCCTGACAGACAGAAAAAATTGAGGGGAAATGTAATAAGAGTCGGCAGAAAAAAGGCAGGTAGGGCAGAGAGAAAAAGTGACAGGAAAAGCAGGTGGGCAGCAGTATTGGGAATCGGTATCGTAACCGCGACAGCAGTTCTTACAATTCCCCAGAATTTATTTTCCGGAGTACAGGTGACCATGCTGGATGTAGGGCAGGGAGATTGCATTTTTATACGGACACCGGACAGGAGAGCATATCTGATTGATGGTGGCAGTAGTGATGTGAAAAATGCTGGAAAATACATAATTGAACCCTATTTAAAATCACAGGGAATCCACAAGCTGGATGCTGTTTTTGTGACACATGGAGATGAAGATCATATTGGAGCGATTGAAGAAATGTTAAAACGCAGAAAAATGGGTGTCAGGATTGTGAGACTTATTTTCCCACCGCAGTCTGTGTGGGATGAGAAGCTTTTCCGCCTGGCAGAAACCGGGCAGGGATGCGGTGCAAAGATCTGTATTATAGAGAAAGAAAAACAACTACTGGAAAAAAGTGGAAAAGAGATCTTCCGGATCGTTTGTCTTGGACCGGACACCGGTCAGAAAATGGAGCCTGGCAATGAAGCGTCCATGGTACTGGCGATGGAATATCAGAAGAGACGTTTTCTCTTTACGGGAGATGTGGAAGGCACCGGAGAAGAAACGCTGACACAAGAATTAAAGGAGCACTATCAGAATGTACAGTGGGATTTTCTGAAAGCGGCGCATCACGGCTCGAAAAATTCAACGAAAGAGACGTTTCTTGAATCGGTATATCCGAAATATACGCTTGTTTCTTCCGGAAGAAATAACCGCTATGGACATCCGCACAAAGAGACGCTTAAGAGACTTGAAAAATATGGGAGCCGGATGTACGGCACAGCCAGCAGCGGAGCAGTGACAATCCGTGTGAATGGAAGAAAAGCGTGGTTGACGCAGACACTTGGAGCTTGTTATTATTAAACATAACGATGTATAATCAAAAGATTAGAGGAAAACTGACATAAAAGACAGAAAGAAGGAAGATACAATGAATTATCAGGAAATATTGGAAAATGCGAGAACCTGCATGGGACCATATTGCAAAGCATGTCCGGTCTGTAATGGGAAGGCATGCACAAGCCAGATGCCGGGACCGGGAGCCAAAGGAACCGGAACGGTTGCAATCCGCAATTATGAGAAGTGGCAGGATATCTGTGTGAATATGGATACGATTTGTGAAAATGGAAAAGCAGATACTTCTTTTGAAATATTCGGACGGACCTATAAAGCACCAATCTTTGCAGCGCCGATCGGGGCAATGAAATTGCATTACGGCGATAAATACGATGATCTGGAATACAATAACATTCTTGTACCGGCATGTGCGGATGCAGGAATCGCGGCATTTACCGGAGACGGTGTGAATGCTGCGGTTATGCAGGGTGCTACGGAAGCAATCCGTGCAAAAGACGGGAAAGGGATTCCAACGGTTAAACCATGGGATGTCAATACATTACAGGAAAAACTGGAACTGATCAAAGCATCCGCTTCTTTTGCAGTGGCGATGGATATAGATGCGGCAGGACTTCCGTTCCTGAAAAATCTGACTCCGCCTGCAGGAAGCAAGACGACAGAAGAACTGGCAGAGATTGTAAAAGCTGCAGGTGTACCATTTATCCTTAAAGGGATCATGACGGTAAAAGGAGCTTTGAAGGCAAAAGAAGCCGGAGCTTCTGCGATTGTTGTATCGAATCATGGCGGACGTGTGTTGGATCAGTGTCCGGCGACAGCGGAAGTACTGGAAGAGATTGTGCAGGCAGTTGGAAAAGATATGAAGATCTTTGTTGACGGGGGCTTAAGAAGTGGCGTGGATATTTTTAAAGCACTGGCGCTTGGAGCAGATGCCGTGTTGATCGGACGCCCATATGTGACAGCTGTCTATGGCGGCGGCGCCGAAGGCGTTGCAACTTATACAGAGAAACTGACCACAGAGCTTGCCGATACGATGACCATGTGCGGAGCACACAACTTAAGTGAGATCAGCCGGGAAATGGTACGTGTATGAAAAGTTTAAACGAAGACATTAAGAACGGACAGTGGAAACCGGTATACTTGCTCTATGGAGAGGAAGCCTATTTAAAAAAGCAGTACAAAGACCGGATGACAAAGGCAATCCTGCCGGATGGAGATACCGTCAATTATGCTTATTACGAAGGAAAAGGAATCAATCCGGGAGAGCTTATTGATCTTGCAGAGACAATGCCATTTTTTGCAGAACGGCGTCTGATCGTTGTGGAAAATTCAGGTTTTTTCAAAAATGCGACGCCGGAGCTTGCCGATTACATCAAAACGATGCCGGATACCGCATGCTTTATTTTCGTGGAAAATGAAGTGGATAAGCGGAACAGGCTTTATAAGGCTGTCAAGGATAAAGGCCGTGTCGTGGAACTTGGAAGACAGGACGAGAAGACACTTCTGTACTGGATCGGAGCACAGGTAAAGCGGGAAGGAAAGCTTATCAAGACTTCCACAGCGCAGTATCTTGTAGAAAAGACCGGAACAGATATGGAGAATCTGGAAAAAGAACTGGAAAAGTTGTTTGCGTATACATTGGATGAAAAGGAGATTACACCGGCTGCCATTGATGAAATCTGCACCGCGCAGATTTCCAATAAGATTTTTGAAATGGTAGAAGCAGTTGCTGCAAAACATCAGAAAAAAGCGATGGATTTGTATTACGACCTGCTTGCATTAAAAGAGCCTCCGATGCGGATTTTATACCTGCTTTCCAGACAGTTTAAGCAGCTGATGGAAGTAAAAGCATTATGCATAAAAGGAATGGATAAGTCACAGATTGCAAAGACGGTGGGCATTCATCCATTTGTAGCAGGAAAATATATGAGCAGGTGCAGGAGCTTCGGCTTAGAAGAGCTGCGCAGCATTATGGAAGATGCCGCAGATACGGAACAACTGGTGAAAACAGGACGCTTAAGCGATGTGATGAGTGTGGAACTTTTCATTGTAAAATACAGTTCTGTATGATATATTCAGATAGGTAATAACAGAGAAAATTCAAACTAAGGGGAACGATAGAATTGTCAATGGATCAGAGTAAAATCAGAAATTTTTGTATTATAGCCCATATCGATCACGGTAAATCAACACTGGCAGACCGTATCATTGAGATGACAGGTCTTTTGACCAGCCGTGAGATGCAGTCACAGGTGCTGGACAATATGGAGCTGGAACGGGAGCGTGGAATTACGATCAAAGCGCAGACTGTCCGCATTGTATATAAAGCGAAAGACGGAGAAGAATATATCTTTAACCTGATCGACACACCGGGACATGTCGATTTTAACTATGAAGTATCCCGGAGCCTTGCAGCATGCGACGGAGCGATTCTTGTCGTGGATGCAGCACAGGGTGTGGAGGCACAGACGCTTGCCAACGTATATCTGGCACTGGATCACGATCTGGATGTTATGCCGGTTATTAATAAGATCGACCTTCCAAGTGCAGATCCACAGCGTGTGATTGAAGAAATTGAAGATGTGATCGGAATTGAAGCGGAAGATGCACCGCAGATTTCCGCAAAGACAGGACTTAATGTAGAACAGGTGTTGGAGCAGATTGTTGAGAAGATACCGGCGCCGGTTGGAGATCCGAAAGCACCGCTTCAGGCATTGATCTTTGATTCGCTGTATGATTCCTATAAGGGAGTCATCGTATTTTGCAGAATCAAAGAAGGAACTGTAAAAAAGGGCACACCGATCCTGATGATGGCAACCGGAGCAAAAGCAGAAGTTGTGGAAGTTGGATATTTTGGTGCAGGACAGTTTATTCCGTGTGAAGAATTAAGTGCCGGAATGGTTGGTTATATTACAGCAAGCCTTAAGAATGTAAGAGATACCCGTGTCGGAGATACAGTGACGAATGCACAGAATCCTTGTGCCGAGCCGCTTCCGGGTTATAAAAAAGTCAATCCGATGGTGTACTGCGGATTGTATCCTGCAGATGGAGCAAAGTATCCGGATCTTCGGGATGCGCTGGAAAAATTACAGTTAAATGATGCGTCTCTGCAGTTTGAGCCGGAGACATCTATTGCACTGGGATTTGGTTTCCGCTGTGGTTTCCTCGGACTTTTGCATCTGGAGATCATTCAGGAACGTCTGGAGAGAGAATACAATTTAGATCTTGTAACAACAGCACCGGGTGTTATTTACAAAGTATACAAGACGAACGGCGATGTGATCGAACTTACCAATCCGTCCAATCTGCCGGATCCGTCTGAAATCGAATATATGGAAGAGCCGATGGTAAAAGCAGAGATCATGGTGACATCTGAATTTATCGGAGCGATCATGGATCTTTGCCAGGAGAGACGAGGCGTATATGAAGGCATGGAATACATTGAAGAGACGCGTGCCGTGTTGCGCTATCATCTGCCACTCAATGAGATCATTTATGATTTCTTCGATGCACTCAAATCCCGCTCCAGAGGATATGCGTCCTTTGATTATGAGCTGGACGGCTATGTAAGATCGGACCTTGTGAAGCTGGATATTCTGATCAACAAGGAAGAAGTGGATGCGCTGTCTTTTATTGTGCATGCAGATACTGCGTATGAACGTGGACGTAAGATGTGTGAGAAATTAAAAGAAGAGATTCCAAGACAGCTTTTTGAGATTCCGATCCAGGCAGCGATCGGAAGCAAGGTTATTGCAAGAGAGACTGTAAGAGCAATGCGTAAAGATGTTCTTGCAAAATGTTACGGTGGTGATATCAGCCGTAAGAGAAAGTTGTTGGAGAAACAAAAAGAAGGAAAGAAGCGTATGCGCCAGGTGGGCAATGTCGAGATTCCACAGAAGGCATTTATGAGCGTACTGAAGCTGGATGATAAATAAATGAAAGCATTAGAATTATATATTCATATTCCTTTTTGTGTAAGAAAATGTAAATATTGTGATTTCTTGTCAGGTCCTGCTACCAGAGCTGAACAGGAAATATATGTAGAGAGCCTTTGCCGGGAAATCTGTTCCTATACAGATCTGGCGAAGGCTTATCGTGTTGTCAGCATTTTCCTTGGCGGTGGGACACCGTCCACGCTGGAAGCAGAACAGACGGAGAGCATATTTGCAGCAATTAACAGAACATTTTCAATCGCAGAAGACGCAGAGATTACAACCGAACTGAATCCCGGAACAGTAGATGAAAAGAAACTCCGTGCATATCAGAAATGCGGGATCAACCGCCTGAGTATTGGTTTGCAGTCGGCAGATGACGGAGAACTCCGGATGCTTGGCAGGATCCATACATATGAGGAATTTTTGCATACTTACAGGCTGGCAAAAGAGGTTGGATTTACAAATATTAACATTGATCTGATGTCAGCGATTCCGGGACAGAATCTTTCAGACTGGGAGCGGACGCTTCGTACGGTCGCAGAACTTTCACCGGAACACATTTCGGCATACAGTCTGATCATTGAAGAGGGAACACCGTTTTATGAGAGATATGGAAATCAGGAAGACGAACTGGAAAGAGGCAGACGGATACCGGCAGAAGAGCGGCTTCCGGATGAAGATACCGAACGTCGGATGTATTGGCGGACAGAGGAAATTCTGAAAGAATACGGATATGAACATTATGAGATTTCCAACTATGCAAAGCCGGGAAAAGCATGCAGACATAACATTGGTTACTGGTATCGGACAGAGTATCTGGGGATTGGTACGGGAGCAGCGTCACTTATTAATAACTGTCGCTTTACTTATGAACCAGACTGTATGCATATGAAAGCGGACGAAAAAGAAATACTGTCTGTGCAGGAACAGATGGAAGAGACGATGTTTTTAGGACTCCGGATGATGAAGGGCGTAGGAAGAAAAGAATTTTCAGAATGTTATGGAAAAGAACTGGATGAAGTGTACGGAGATACGATCCGTACACTAAAGGAAGAAGGGCTTCTGGAAGAAAAAAACAGCCGGGTATATTTAACCCGGCGTGGAATCGATATCAGCAACTATGTGATGAGTGAATTCTTAAAGTAGATGCGCCATAACCATAGCATACACTTCCTGGTTTTTCTTTGCCCAGTTGTTGGAGATTGTCTCTGCTTCTGCTTCTGTAGGGGCAGTTATGGTTAAGTCGATCAGAGGAAGACCTTTTTCAAAAACCTGACAGCGGACAGAATACTCCCCCGTGCTGAGCTGGTAATAGTCGGCTTTTACAGCTACTTCGTTCTTCAATTCGTAGTGTTTTTTCTGTAAAAATGTATCGATGTCGCTCTGGATTGCAGGCGATATATCATTTTCAAAATACCGGATTGTAGATTCGCCGTCTTCGGTCAGATGATAGAAAGTACGGCTGTGTGTTGCTTCTTCGCGGATAAAACCGGAAGAGAGAAGTTCAGAGAGAGCCTGCTGTAACTTGAAGTAAGTTGTGTATCCCTGATCTAGGATAAATTCGGAAATCTGTGAATTTGTAAGCGGAAAATCCACTTTATTTAACATATATAAAATGATTAGTTTATACAGTTTAAATGATTCAGCCATTATGAATACTCCTTTCCCTGCCAGATGTCGTGTGCCTTGAAATAAGATTGCATCTGGTTCAGGACATATCTTTTGTTCGCGCTCCAGCAAGGTGCGACGAGCAAAGGTTTCGGACCGTCACCGGTAAGCCGGTGGATCACAATATCAGGTCTTAAGTGGCAGATACACATGCCGAGAAGTGCAAAATATTCTTCCATGGAAGGAACATAAAAAGGATGAGCTTCATAGATATCGGCAAGATCCGTTCCTTTCAGAATGTGAAGAAGCTGTAATTTGATACCCTGGATATCAAAACGGTTCAGATAGTGGATCGTATCCAGCATCATCTCCGGTGTCTCGCCCGGAAGAGCAAGGATCGTATGTACGATTACAGAAATATTGCGGGCGCGCAAATGCTGAACGGCATGTTCGAAAACCGGAAGATCATAGCCTCTGCGGATAAAAGCTGCGGTCTTCGGGTGGATCGTCTGAAGTCCGAGTTCAATCCAGACTGGTTTGATCTGGTTCAGTTCACCGAGAAGATCCAGAATTTCTTCGCTTAAACAGTCAGGTCTTGTTGCAATGGAAAGAATCCGGATATCTGGATGATGGATCGCTTCCGTGAAGAGTTCACGTAGTCTGGATACAGGTGCATAAGTGTTCGTAAATGCCTGAAAATAAGCAATATATGAAGAACCTGTCTGTTTGGATGCTACAAGTGCTTTTGCCTGCTCAATCTGCTCTGTAACAGAAACTGCGGAGTCAGCAGCAAAATCACCGGAACCGCCCCGGCTACAGAAAATACAGCCTCTCGTGTCCAGTGTGCCGTCCCGGTTCGGACAGGTCATACCGCCATTTAAAGAGAGCTTATATAATTTTTCCCCGTAGTTCTCTTTCAGATAATAATCCAGAGAATAATATCTTTTTTCGTTCCAGTGTATTGTCATCTTGTTACCTGCCTTATTCACTATTCATTATCATATCATCCTTAATGGGGCAAATCAAGAAAATAGCAGTGAAAAATAATTTGGTAACCCCTTTAAAAATTAAAAAAAGTGTAGTATAATGAATGAATATTTCAGGAAAGTCAACTCAGACAAAGATTCCCACAACAGATGTGAAAGGATGAATAAAGCATATGATGAGAGAAAAATATGAATCTCTTCCATTAGCTACGCTTAAAGAGCTTGCGAAAGCGCGTGGCCTGAAAGGCATTTCAACAATGAAAAAAGCAGAGTTGATTGAATTAATGCTGAAGGAAGATGAAAAAGAAAAAAAGGCATCCCAGGAGAATGTAAAAGAGATGTCGGCAAACACTGGCGACAGAGAACTGCATGATATTGACAAACTGGACAGCGGTGTTGTCGCAAATGGAATTCTGGAAGTTATGCCGGATGGATATGGATTTATCCGAAGTGATAATTATCTGCCGGGTGATCATGATGTATATGTATCTCCGTCACAGATCCGTAAGTTTAATCTGAAGACAGGAGATATTCTGGAGGGGCATACAAGAATCAAGACACAGCAGGAGAAGTTCAGTGCACTTCTTTACCTGTCAAAGATCAATGATATGGATCCGATGAAAGCGATCCATCGGAAGAACTTTGAAGATATGACACCGATTTTCCCGGATGAGAGAATGCGTCTGGAGAGCGGACAGACAAGCACAGCGATGCGTATTGTGGATCTGCTTTCCCCAATCGGTAAAGGACAGCGCGGTATGATCGTATCACCTCCGAAAGCAGGTAAGACAACTCTGCTTAAGCAGATTGCACTTTCTGTCAGAAAGAACAATCCGGAAGTACACCTTCTGATCCTTTTGATAGATGAGCGCCCGGAGGAAGTTACAGATATCAAAGAAACGATTGAAGGCGACAATGTAGAAGTTATTTACTCTACTTTCGATGAGTTACCGGAGCACCATAAGCGTGTATCAGAGATGGTGATCGAGCGTGCCAAGAGACTGGTAGAACATAAAAAGGACGTTATGATTCTGCTTGACAGTATCACAAGACTGACAAGAGCATATAACTTAACTGTACCGCCGTCAGGAAGAACACTTTCCGGTGGTATCGATCCGGCTGCACTGCATATGCCGAAGCGCTTCTTCGGAGCAGCGAGAAATATGCGTGGCGGAGGAAGCCTTACAATCCTGGCAACCGCGCTTGTAGATACCGGAAGCAAGATGGATGACGTCATTTATGAGGAATTTAAAGGAACTGGTAACATGGAACTTGTTCTTGACCGCAAGCTGTCTGAAAAGAGAATGTTCCCGGCTGTAGATATTCCAAAATCTGGTACACGAAGAGAAGATCTCTTACTTACACCGGCAGAGCAGGAAGCAGTCGATACGATGCGTCGTGCACTCAATGGTATGCGCGCCGAAGACGCTGTGGATAATATCCTCAACATGTTCTCCAGAACAAAGGATAATGGAGAATTTATCCAGTTGATGAAAAAGACAAAATTAGTCTAGACAAGCTGTGTTTTTTGTGATACAATAACAAAGCTGTTTAGAAAACGAATCATAATCGCGAAAATCGCGTAAAAGTAAAAAATAAAAAGAAGAGGTGAAAATCATGAAAGAAGGAATACATCCAGCATATTATCAGGCAACCGTAACTTGCAACTGTGGTAACACATTCGTAACAGGATCAACTAGCGAGGACATCCACGTAGAGATCTGTTCTAAGTGTCATCCGTTCTATACAGGACAGCAGAAAGCAACTCAGGCTCGTGGCCGTGTTGATAAGTTCAATAAGAAATACGGAATGAACAAATAAGTTCGCAGGTTTTGGGTTGAGGTTTTGTAATCTCAACCCTTTTTTCGTTATAAAAGTTTTAAAGGAGGCTTTATGAAGTCATCAGAAATCGGAGGCCAGGCAGTCATCGAAGGTATTATGATGCGCAACGGAGATGAATATGCCGTGGCAGTGAGAAAGCCGGACGGAGAAATCCATGTGAAGACGGAACATTATGAAGGAATTTCCGGTAAATGTGGGATACTTTCTAAGATTCCATTTATCCGGGGGATTTTTAGATTTGCAGATTCTATGGTTCTTGGAATCCGGACATTAATGTATTCGGCAGAATTTTTTGAGGAGGATGAAGAAGAACAGAAGAAGGAGATGACAGCAAAAGAACAGGAGAAAAAAGAAAAACAGGATGCATGGGCAATGCGCGGTATGCTTGCGGTTTCTCTTGTATTTGCTGTTGTGATCTTTATGATGGTTCCGTATTTTCTGTCTTCATTGTTCAAAAATGTTATTCCATCATACGAAATCCGGACACTGCTGGAGGGAGTGGTACGGATTCTGATATTTATTTTATATCTGGCACTGATTTCCAGAATGGAAGATATACAGCGCACGTTCATGTATCATGGTGCAGAGCATAAATGTATCAACTGTATTGAACATGGGATGGAACTGAATGTTGAAAATGTCCGCAAGAGTTCCAGACAGCACAAACGTTGCGGAACCAGCTTCCTGTTCCTGGTTCTTGCAATCAGTATTATTTTACTGCTTCTGATCCATGTGGATTCCATGGGAATGCGTGTTGTTGTAAGACTTCTGCTTCTGCCCGTAATTGCCGGAATTTCTTATGAGATCCTGCATCTGGCGGGAGACAGTGACGGTGCACTTATCAATCTTGTGAGCAAACCGGGACTTGCAATCCAGAAGCTGACAACGAAAGAACCAGATGACAGTATGATCGAAGTCGCGATCCAGGCAGTAGAAGCAGTGTTTGATTGGAGAGATTATGAACGGGAAAATTTTTAATCTGGAAGAGCTTTTTCGAAGTGGCAAAGAGAGACTGCGCGAAGCACAGATTGAAGAAGCAGATCTGGATGCGTGGTATCTGTTGGAATATATTACCGGAGTTACGAAGACGGCATATTATGGTAACCCCAAAGCAGATGTGCCGGAAGAACAGGCAGAAGAATACGAAGTCGCACTTGCAAAGCGCGCAGAGCACATTCCGTTGCAGCATATTACCGGGAGACAATACTTTATGGGATATGAATTCCTTGTAAATGATCAGGTACTTGTTCCTCGACAGGATACCGAGAATTTGGTAGAAGAAGCATATCGTCATATAAAAGAAAAATTAAAAAAAGAGCCGAATAAGAAAGTACAGGTTTTGGATGTGTGTACCGGCTCTGGCTGCATTTTACTAAGTCTTATGAAGCTGTGCGGACAGATCGAAGGAACCGGTGTGGATATATCCGAAGGCGCACTGGAAGTAGCGCGACAGAATGGAGAGAGACTTAAGGCGGATGCTGTATTCAGGAAGAGTGATTTGTTTGAAAATGTGGAAGGAGCATACGATATCATCGTTTCCAATCCACCGTATATCCGGAGTGCCGTAATCGAAGAGCTTGCTGATGAAGTAAAATTACATGATCCGTATATTGCGCTTGATGGGAAAGAAGACGGATTGTATTTTTACCGGAAGATTATTGCTCAGGCAGGAAAATACCTGAAACCGGGCGGATGGATCTTATTCGAGATCGGGCACGATCAGGCAGAAGAGGTATCCGCGCTTCTTGCGCAGGCAGGATACGACAAAATTGATGTGAAAAAGGATCTGGCAGGACTTGACCGTGTTGTCAGTGCAATGTACAATAAAGGGTAGCCTTGAAACAGGTGTGAAGAGAAGAAACAGGAGGAGAAAATATGTTTGACAAATTAGAAGATTTGCTCATTCGATTTGAAGAAATATTAAGCGAGCTTCAGGAGCCAGATGTTGCAAATGATCAGAACCGTTTCCGTAAACTGATGAAAGAGCAGAATGATTTGACCCCGATCGTTGAGGCTTATAAAGAATATAAAGCCTGCAAGCAGGCAATTGCAGATAGTCTTGAGATGTTAGATGAAGAGTCTGATGAAGAACTGAAAGAACTTGCAAAAGAGGAACTAAGTGAGTCCAAGAAGAGAGTGGAAGAATTAGAGCATGAGCTGAAGATCCTTCTTCTGCCTAAGGATCCGAACGATGACAAGAACGTTATAGTCGAAATCCGTGCAGGAGCAGGGGGAGATGAAGCTGCTTTATTTGCTGCTGAGATTTACCGTATGTATCTGCATTATGCAGAAGGACGCCGTTGGAAAGTTGAGATGATTTCATTAAATGAGAATGGAATCGGTGGATTCAAAGAGTGTGTATTTATGATCACAGGACAGGGCGCATATTCCCGTTTGAAATACGAAAGCGGTGTACATCGTGTACAGCGTGTGCCGGAGACAGAAAGCGGCGGGCGTATCCATACATCCACGATCACGGTAGCGATCATGCCGGAGGCAGAAGATGTAGACGTAGTGATTGATGACAAAGATATCCGTATTGACGTTATGCGTGCATCCGGTAACGGTGGACAGTGTGTCAATACAACAGACTCTGCGGTACGTCTGACTCACTACCCGACAGGAATCGTGATTTACAGCCAGACAGAGAAATCCCAGTTACAGAATAAGGAAAAAGCTTTCCGTTTGTTACGTTCCAAATTATACGATCTGGAGATGGAGAAGAAACAGGCATCGGAAGCAGAAGCAAGAAGAAGCCAGATCGGTACAGGAGACCGTTCTGAAAAGATCCGTACTTACAACTTCCCACAGGGACGAGTAACAGATCACCGTATCAAGCTGACACTGCATAAACTGGACTCTATTCTGAATGGAGATCTGGACGAGATCATCGACAGCCTTACAGCAGCAGACCAGGCAGCAAAGCTTGCGAATATGAACGAAGAGTAAAAATTATACGAATTGTTTATAACGAGATAAATGAACAAAATATAGAAGGAAGATTATGGAAGAATATCAGTTTAAAAAGGCAGCACTGGAAGACAAAGAGATCATTGATCACTATTTCAGGCATCATACCAGCCGGAGCTGCGAGAGAACTTTTGTAAATCTGTATCTCTGGTCAAGACAGTATCCGGTAAAATGGGCAGTCATAGAGAATACACTTGTATTCAAAAGTGAAGACGAGAATCACATTGCCTTTGCTTTTCCGGCAGGAAAAGATGAGGATGTGAAGAATGTGATCCCGGTTCTGGAAAGATACTGCGAAGACCGAGGACGTACATTTTCCATGTATAATGTGACACCGGATAATTTTGAACGTTTGCAGGAATGGTTCCCGGACAGATACCAGATCGAGTATGACCGTGACCAGGCGGATTATGTTTATGAGACTGAGAAGCTGGCAACCTTATCCGGTAAAAAATTACATGGCAAGCGAAACCATATTAATAAATTTAAAATTATGTATGAAGACCGCTGGAGCTACGAACCGATGACAAAGGATAATGTGGAAGACTGTTTCCAGATGGCATTAAAATGGAGAAATGAAAACGGTTGTGAGGAAGATCTGGAGAAGAATGCAGAGATCTGTGTGACACTGAATTCACTCAGATTGTTTGAAGAACTGGGTCTGAAAGGCGGTGTACTCCGTATTGATGGAGAAGTAGCAGCCTTTACGGTAGGAGAACCAATCTGTTCAGATACTTTTGGTGTGCATATTGAGAAAGCATATGCAGAAGTACAGGGGGCATATCCTATGATCAACCAGCAGTTTGTATCACATGAGTGCATGGATTACAAATATGTAAACAGAGAAGAAGATACCGGGGCAGAAGGCTTAAGAAAGGCAAAGATGTCCTACCGTCCGGTGTTCATGGTGGAAAAAGGCACTGTGACAAGAAAATAAATAATAAAAAGGAGTGTGTAACATGATTGCAGAGAAGATGAAAGGAATGGTAGCAAACAGTTCTGCCATTCGTGCGATGTTCGAAGAAGGTAACAGACTGGCAGAGATATACGGGGCAGAGAACGTTTTTGATTTCAGCCTTGGCAATCCGAATGTGCCGGCTCCGGAAGCAGTAAAAAAAGCGATTATCGAGCTTGTAAGTGAGAGTGATCCGATCGTACTGCATGGCTACACAAACAGCAACAGTGGTTATGCAGATGTAAGAGAGACAATTGCAAATTCGCTGAATGAGAGATTCGGAACTTCTTTTGAAGGAAAGAATATCATCATGACAGTAGGGGCAGCAGGTGGCTTAAATGTTATTTTGAAGACACTGTTAAATCCGAGAGATGAAGTAATTGCATTTGCACCATATTTCGGAGAATACCGTTCTTATACGAACAACTTTGACGGAGTACTGGTTGAAATTTCACCAGATAAAGAGACGTTCCAGCCGAAGCTTGATGAGTTCGAGCAGAAGATCACAGCAAAAACAAAAGCAGTCATTGTGAACACACCGAACAACCCGACAGGTGTTGTATATTCAGAAGATACAATTAAAAAAATGGCAGCGATCATGGAAGCAAAACAGAAAGAATTCGGAACAGAGATTTATCTGATTTCTGACGAACCATATCGTGAACTTGCATACGATGGAGTGGAAGTGCCATATCTGACGAAGTATTATGACAATACGATCGTAGGATATTCTTACAGTAAGTCGTTATCACTTCCTGGAGAACGCATTGGATATCTTGTGATTCCAGACGAAGTAACAGATAGTGAAACGGTATTGTCAGCAGCTAATGTAGCAAACCGTATTCTCGGATTTGTAAATGCACCGACATTGCAGCAGAAAGTCGTTGCAAAATGCATTAACGAGAAGACAGATCTGTCTTTCTATGACAAAAACAGAGAGACTTTATACAATGGACTTCTGGAGTGCGGATTTGAGTGTATCAAACCACAGGGAGCATTTTATCTGTTTGTAAAATCCCCAATTGCAGATGAGAAGGAATTTTGCAGCATTGCGAAGAAATACAATCTGCTCCTCGTTCCGGGAAGCTCTTTCGCATGCCCTGGATATGTAAGACTTGCATACTGTGTATCTTATGAAACAATTGTAAATTCTCTTCCGAAGTTCAAAGAGCTTGCAAAAGAGATGAAATGTATCTAGGCAGTTGTTAATGATGTACAGATAAAGGAGAGTCTATGTATTCATTTGAAGAGAATATAAGGAAAGTAGAACCGTATGTTCCGGGAGAACAGCCGACCGGAAAAGTAATTAAATTAAATACAAACGAGAATCCGTATCCGCCGGCAAAAGGTGTGACAGAAGCGCTGGAGTCTATGAATACGGATCTTCTCCGCAAATACCCGGATCCGACAGCAGATATTCTTGTGAAAGAACTGGCAGATTTTTATAATGTCGGAGAGGAACAGGTATTTGTAGGAGTGGGATCGGATGATGTGTTATCCATGTGTTTCCTGACATTTTTTAATTCGGATAAGCCAATCTTTTTCCCGGATATCACGTATTCATTTTATGAAGTATGGGCGAACCTGTACCGCATCCCATATACGTGCAAGGAGCTGGATAAGAATTTTGAGATTGTTCCGGAAGATTATTACGGAGAAAATGGAGGCGTGATCTTTCCGAATCCGAATGCGCCGACCGGGCTTTATCAGGAACTTGATAAAGTGGAAGATATTATCCGACACAATCCGGATGTGATTGTAATTGTAGATGAGGCATATGTTGATTTTGCAGGAGAGTCAGCACTTTCATTGATTGACAAGTACGATAATCTGATCGTTGTGCAGACCTTTTCAAAAGCAAGATCCATGGCAGGCATGCGGATCGGATATGCGATCAGTAATCCGCATCTGATCAAATGCCTGAATGATGTAAAGTATTCATTTAACTCTTATACGATGAACCAGACATCACTGGTCTGCGGTGTTGAAGCTGTAAAAGACCGTGCACATTTTGAAGAAACGGTGCATAAAATTATCGAGACAAGAGAATGGGCAAAAGAAGAGCTGGCAAAACTTGGATTTGAGTTCCTTGATTCCAAGGCGAACTTTATCTTTGCAAAACATCCCGAATACGATGCAAAAGAACTTTTTGAAGCAATGAAAAAAGAGAATATCTATGTGCGTTTCTGGGGAAGCAGACGGATCGAGCAGTACATGCGGATTACAATAGGAACAAAAGAAGAGATGGAAACAATGTTTTCATTTCTTAAGAGATATATGAATAAATAGGAGAAGAATATGACAGAAACTTTAGTGCAGGGTCTGATACATGCCCTTAGAGGAAGCATGGGAAAAGAAGCAATCGTCTTTATCATTTCCATGATTCCGATTGTAGAACTTCGTGGAGCATTACTTGTTGCAGGACCAATTCTCGGTGTGCCGGTAGTAGAGGCGATTCCGCTTTCAATTATTGGAAATATCGTGCCGGTGCCTTTTATTCTGCTTCTGATTACACCGATCTTTGCATGGATGAAAGGAACGAAGAAGCTGAAACCACTGGTGGAAAAGCTGGAAGCAAGAGCAATGAGCAAAAAAGATCAGATCGAGAAATATGAGTTCTGGGGACTTGTACTGTTTGTTGGTATTCCACTTCCGGGAACCGGAGCGTGGACAGGATCTCTGATCGCAGCGCTTCTGGGAATAAAATTTAAAAAAGCGTTTCCGGCAATCATGCTTGGAATCTGTATGGCAACTGTCATTATGTGGTTTGTTTCTTATGTCCTGCTTGGCGGCGTGCATTTGCTTGGATAGAGAAAAGAAGAAAAACGGGAGAGACTATTATGGATAAGATTTATGACGTAACAGCGATGGGCGAGATGCTGATTGATTTTACGAAAAACGGAGAGAGTGAACAGGGAAACGGTCTGTTTGAAGCATGTCCGGGCGGAGCGCCATGCAATGTTCTTGCAATGCTGAACAAGCTTGGCAGAAAGACTGCTTTTATTGGAAAAGTTGGAAATGACCAGTTTGGAAGACTTTTAAAAGATACGATCGATGCGATCGGGATTGAGACAAAAGGTCTGATCCTGGATGAAGAGATTAAGACAACACTTGCCTTTGTTCATACATTTCCGGACGGAGACAGGGAATTCTCTTTTTATCGTAAACCAGGTGCAGATATGATGCTGGAAGAAAAAGAAGTTGATGAAGAATTGATTCGCGGATCAAAAGTATTTCATTTCGGTACATTGTCCATGACAGATGAGCCGGTTCGCACAGCGACAAAGAAAGCGCTTGAGACTGCAAAAGAAGCAGGATGTCTGATCACATTTGATCCGAATTTACGACCACCGTTATGGAAATCTCTGGATGAAGCAAAAGAGATGATGGAATATGGATTTACACAGTGTGATGTGTTAAAAATATCTGATAATGAGATCCAGTTTGTATCCGGAAAAGAAGACTATGATGAGGGAATTCAGTATTTACAGGATAAATATCACATTCCACTCATTTTCCTGACAATGGGAAAAGACGGAAGCCGTGCATATTACAAAGATATGCGTGTAGAAAAAGCGGGTTATTCGGTGAAAGCGATAGAGACAACCGGAGCGGGGGATACATTCTGCGGATGTGCGATCAATGGTGTGTTAAAATATGGAATCGATAATCTCACAGAAGAAAATCTGGAGGAAATCCTTCAGTACGCGAATGCCGGCGCAGCGCTTATTACATTAAAAAAAGGAGCTATCCGTTCCATGCCGGAAACGGAACAGATAGAAGAGATGATAAAAAATGGCAGTCAGAATTAATAAAGAACTTCCGTCACCGGCGGAATTAAAAAAAGAATATCCATTGTCGGATAAATTAAAAAGCATTAAAGAAAAAAGAGATGAGATGATCAAGGATGTATTTGCCGGTAAATCCGATAAATTCCTTGTAATTGTCGGACCGTGCTCCGCGGATAATGAAGATGCGGTATGCGAATATGTAAACCGTCTTGCGAGAGTTAATGAAGAGGTCGAAGATCGTCTGATCCTGATCCCGCGTATTTATACAAATAAACCGAGGACAACCGGGGAAGGATACAAAGGAATGCTGCATCAGCCAGATCCGGAGAAAGCACCGGATCTGTACGCCGGAATCCTTTCCATCCGTAAGATGCATTTAAGAGCAATGGAAGAGACAGGGCTTACAGCGGCAGATGAGATGCTCTACCCGGAGAACAGAAGTTATCTGGATGATATTTTATCTTATGAGGCGATCGGTGCAAGATCTGTGGAAAATCAGCAGCATAGATTAACAGCAAGTGGAATGGACATCCCGGTAGGAATGAAGAATCCGACCAGCGGAAATCTCGAGGTTATGCTAAATTCCATTGTTGCAGCACAGAAAGGACATCGTTATATTTATCGCGGAATGGATGTGTCTACAAGCGGTAATCCTTATGCACATGCGATTCTGCGTGGTGGTGTAGATAAATACGGAACCTGTATTCCGAACTATCATTACGAAGACTGCATCCGCTTATATGACTTGTACCAGAAAAAAGATCTGGAGAATCCGGCAATTATTGTAGATGCCAACCATTCAAATTCGAATAAGAAATTCAAAGAACAGATCCGTATTACAAGCGAAATTCTGCACAGCAGAAGATACAATCCGGCTCTCAAAGATATGATAAAGGGTGTTATGATTGAGAGCTATCTGGAAGAAGGAAGACAGGACATCTGTGATCATATGACTTACGGAAAATCAATTACAGATCCGTGTCTTGGATGGGACGATACAAGAGATCTGATTCTGAAGATAGCAGAAGAATGTTAATAGGAAAATAAAAAATACGTATACTAAAATCTCGGTTTTGGTATACGTATTATTGTATTTTTAAGTGGGAAGTTGCTTCCCAGGACTCTAAGAGTTCCAAGTAATGTAACAACTCCTTTTTCGATTGGAGTGACAGCTTACGGTATCTTGTAAGCAGGAGCGCTTCGGTCTGCGAAGTGTGCGGCTCATCAAAAGTGGTAATTTCAACAGGGGAATCATCAAGCAGATAATCTACACTGACATGGAACAAATCTGCCATAACATTCAGTTTGTCATGGGAAGGTTCTCGGCTTTTTGTTTCATATCCGGCAACAGTAGAACGTGCAACATTTAAAGCGGCGGCAAGCTGAGCCTGTGTCATGTGATTTTGTCCGCGTAAAGCTTTTAATTTTTCAGCGAATGATGCCATAATACGTTACCGCCTTTCTGGATATTGGATAATATATATGTATTTTAACAATTGTTTCGATAAAGAACATAGAATGTGCCGATACTCAACAATAAGCAGAACAAAAGTTCCGAAACGCGACACAAATGAGACATGAAAGGAACAAATCAGCTGGCATCATAAATTTATTATATGGAAAGGAAGCGATATTATGCGTCAGGAAAGATTTAAGATGGAAAGAGAAGGACTGGTTGAAGAAGGTCAGGAGGTTGTGATCAGCGAAAGAAGCGCCGTGACCGGTCAGTATACTTATCTGGTAGAACCGTCAGTTGCAATGTCCGGCATTTACCGTACAAGAGAACGTATCATGTCCCGAAAAGGGATTATCAAGGAAATCGAGAAGACAGAGAGAGGCTTTTATCTCGTAGTGGAGATGGAGGAATAAAGTTATTTATACAGGGACAGACAAGAAATTTCACCGGATGATAATTCCCCAAAATAAAAAATCTCCATTATGACTAAGAAAATTCAATAGAGGGAACATTATTTTGGAAAAGACACAAGGCGCTTGCCATTGACACCCGATTGGAAAAAACTTATAATTTGTATAAAACATATTAGTATTATACGGAAGGACGAAGATAGATGTTTATAGCAAAAAATGATGAAGAACAAAGAAGCAGAATCTGGAGGGCAGTCGTACTGGTTTCAACTGCGCTGATCATCCTGATTGCAATCTTCCTGCTGACGAAGATGTTCACTTCCAATCCGGTAGAAGGAACCTGGAAGGATGAGAATGGAAGAATGGATCTGAGTATCCATGGCAGCGGTTCGGCAGATGTGACGCTGTTAGATTTCCAGGAGCAGGACAAAGTAGAAGTGCCTTTAGCTTATTCGATTGATAAGGATGCGAAGACGATTACATTTTCCTATGATGACGCGAAGTTAAAAAGCGTAGCTGATAAGTCTAAGGGTGCATATAGCGAAAATGATCTGGAGACAGCTCTTGAATCGCTGGCATCGACTTACACGTACAGTGTTGACCGGGAATGTCTGACACTTACGGAGAGCGAATATGGCGATCAGATGGTATTAGATAAGGAATAATTAAGATCCCTCTATTTTTCCTGTTCAAAGGAACGGGTGATAGAGGGTTTTTCCGACATTTAGAGAGAAAAGAAACAGAATAATTGCGGTTAAGGAGAGAAATTATGACAAGAGAACGTACGAAAGTAGTACAGATTGGAAATGTGAAGATCGGTGGAGGAAATCCGATTGCAATTCAGTCTATGACGAATACGAAGACAGAAGATGTAGATGCAACGGTTGCACAGATCCATGCGCTGGAGAAAGCAGGGTGTGAGATTATTCGCTGCGCTGTGCCGACGATAGAAGCGGCGGAAGCACTTGGAAAAATCAAGAAGCAGATTCATATTCCATTGGTGGCGGACATTCATTTTGATTACCGGTTGGCGATTGCTGCGATTGAGAATGGCGCAGATAAGATCCGTATCAATCCGGGAAATATCGGGGATGCATCCCGCGTACAGGCAGTGGTAGATAAGGCAAAAGAACATGGCATCCCAATCCGTGTCGGGGTAAACAGCGGTTCTCTGGAGAAGAATCTGGTAGAGAAATACGGTGGCGTTACAGCTGAAGGCCTGGTTGAGAGTGCCATGGATAAAGTACATATGATTGAAGAGATGGGCTATGACAATCTGGTTGTCAGCATCAAATCTTCCGATGTACTGATGTGTGTGAAAGCGCATGAGCTGATCGCTGACCAGTGTAAATATCCATTACATGTAGGTATTACAGAGTCCGGTACTTTACTTGCCGGAAATATTAAGTCATCCATTGGGCTCGGTCTGATCCTGCATCAGGGAATCGGAGATACGATCCGTGTATCACTGACCGGAGATCCGACAGAAGAGATCAAGTCTGCAAAATTAATTTTAAAGACACTCGGACTTCGTAAAGGTGGAATCGAAGTTGTGTCTTGTCCGACCTGCGGAAGAACGAAGATCGATCTCATAGGTCTTGCAAATCAGGTAGAGCAGATGGTAGCTGATATTCCGCTTGATATCAAAGTTGCGGTGATGGGCTGTGTCGTAAACGGACCGGGAGAAGCAAAAGAAGCAGATATAGGAATCGCCGGAGGAATCGGAGAAGGACTTCTGATCAAGAAGGGCGAGATTGTGAAGAAAGTAAAAGAAGATGAGTTGTTAGAAACATTAAGATGGGAGCTTTTACACTGGAATGAATAAAAAATTTTTTGAAGTATTTCCAACATTAAAGGTAAAAGATGATATGCGTCTGTTATTACAGGACGTAGAAGTTAGCAAAGTCACGACGAATTCTAATCGTGACTTTGTCCGTATTCATATAGAAAGTGCACATTTGCTTCAGAAGAAGATGATCTACCGTGTGGAATCTATGGTAAAGGAGCAGTTATTCGGAAAAAACAGACTCCAGATAGAGGTAAAAGAGCAGTATCATTTATCGGCACAGTATACGCCGGAGAATCTGCTTAACGAGTATCTGGACAGTATTCTGGAAGAACTGGGGACGGAGAGTGTCGTAGAGCGCAGCATGATGCAGAGCGCTACGTGGTCTTTTGATACGGAAAATGTACTGAGACTCCAGCTTACAGATACAATTGTTGCAAAGGGCAAGAAAGAGCATCTCGTACATTATCTGGAGCGGATATTTGCAGAGCGTTTTTGCTGTCCGATTGAAGTACACGTTACATATAAGAAAGCAAAAGACAGCAAATTAAAATATAATGACCAGAAGATTCAGCAGGAAGTAGAAGCAATTCTGGAACACAAAGCGGCAGTGAGAGAAGAAAATGCCGGTCAGGAAGCGGAAGCTTCAGACGAAGATAAGAAAAAAGAAACGAAAAAAGAGGAAAAGAAAGCAGCAGCGGTGCAAAAGTCTGCATCAAAACCAATGACTGGTGGAAAAGGTAAGAAATTTTCCGGAAACTTTGGTAAAAAAGAGCGGTTTTCTCCATTTAAGCGGAATCCGGACGATCCGAATCTGCTCTATGGACGTGATTTTGATGATGATCCGATCGAGTTATCCACAGTTGTAGGTGAAATGGGTGAGATTACCTTCCGTGGCAAAGTCATTGAATTTGATACCCGTGAGATCCGTAATGAGAAGACAATTGTCATGTTCGCAGTGACAGATTTTACCGATACGATCATGGTTAAGATGTTTGTAAGAAATGAGCAGCTCCCAGATGTATTAGGTGATATCAAGAAAGGCGCTTTTCTGAAAATCAAGGGTGTAACAACGATCGATAAATTTGACGGAGAACTGACAATCGGTTCGGTAACCGGAATCCGCAAGATCAGTGATTTCACAGAATCCAGAATGGATACTGCGCCGGAGAAACGTGTGGAGCTTCACTGCCATACAAAGATGAGCGATATGGATGGTGTCTCTGAAGTAGTTGATATTCTGAAGCGTGCCCATGAATGGGGACACAAGGCGATCGCAATCACAGACCATGGTGTGGTACAGGCATTCCCAATTGCCAATCATTTTATTGAAGGATTGGATAAAGACGATCCATTTAAGGTGATTTACGGAGTGGAAGGTTATCTGGTTGATGACCTGCAGGATGTCGCAGTGAATGAAAAAGGGCAGAGCCTGAATGACACATATGTAGTATTCGACCTTGAGACGACCGGATTCAGCCCAATCAAGGACAAGATTATCGAGATTGGTGCTGTAAAGGTGGAAAATGGAGTGATTACTGACAAATTCAGTACATTTGTCAATCCGAAAGTGCCGATTCCGTTTGAAATTACGAACCTGACGGGCATTACCGATGACATGGTTATGGAAGCGCCGGATATCGAGACGATCCTGCCTCAGTTCCTCGAATTTGTCGGAGATGCGGTATTGGTGGCACACAATGCAAGCTTTGATGTAAGCTTTATTGAACAGAATTGCAGATATCAGGACATCACACCGGATTTTACATCGGTAGACACGGTAGCGATGGCGAGAATCTTACTGCCGACTTTATCGAAGTTTAAGTTGAATGTTGTGGCGAATGCACTGCACATTTCTCTGGAAAATCATCACCGCGCTGTTGATGATGCGGGAGCGACGGCAGAGATTTTCGTAAAATTTGTGGAAATGCTGCGCGCCAGAAATATTAAGACGTTGACGAAATTAAACCAGTTTGGAGCGCAGAATAAGGATGCGATCAGGAAATTACCGTCCTATCATGTAATTATTCTTGCAAAGAACCAGACCGGTCGTGTGAATCTTTACAAACTGGTGTCGGAGTCACATCTGGACTTTTATGCGAGACGCCCGCGTATTCCGAAGAGTGAGTTGTCAAAATACAGAGAAGGCTTGATTGTAGGAAGCGCCTGCGAAGCGGGAGAGCTGTATCAGGCGATCTTAAATGATAAGTCTGAACAGCGGATTTCCAGAATTGTCAACTTCTATGATTATCTGGAAGTACAGCCGCTTGGAAACAACGAATTCATGATCGACAGCCCGAAGATTACGAAGGTAAACAGTGAGGAAGATTTGCGTGAGATCAACCGGAAGATTATTGCGTTAGGTGAAAAGTTCAATAAGCCGGTTGTGGCAACCTGTGATGTACATTTTCTGAATCCGGAAGATGAAGTGTACCGCCGGATCATTATGGCGGGTAAGGGATTCCCGGATGCGGATAACCAGCCGCCGCTGTATCTGCACACAACGGATGAGATGTTAGAAGAATTTGAATACCTCGGTTCTGCGAAAGCAAGAGAAATCGTAATAGAGAATCCGAACCGGATTGCCGATATGATCGAACGGATTTCCCCGGTGCGTCCGGATAAGTGTCCGCCGGTTATCCCGGATTCGGATAAGACGTTGCGTGAGATCTGTTATAATAAAGCGCACTCCATGTACGGAGAGGAACTTCCACCGGTTGTTACGGAACGTCTGGAGAGAGAGCTGAACTCTATTATTTCCAACGGATTCGCTGTTATGTATATTATCGCACAGAAGCTGGTATGGAAATCAAATGAGGACGGCTATCTGGTAGGTTCCCGTGGATCCGTAGGATCTTCTTTCGTTGCTACGATGGCGGGAATCACGGAAGTTAATCCGCTAAGCCCGCATTATTACTGCCCGAATTGTCATTACAGTGATTTTGATTCGGATGAAGTGCGTGCGTATGCCGGAGGCTGTGGATGGGATATGCCGGATAAAAACTGCCCGGAATGTGGCACACCGTTGATCAAAGATGGTTTTGACATTCCATTTGAGACTTTCCTTGGATTCAAAGGAAATAAAGAGCCGGATATTGACCTGAACTTCTCCGGTGACTACCAGAGTAATGCGCATAAATATACAGAAGTTATTTTCGGAGCAGGTCAGACTTACCGTGCCGGAACGATCGGTACGCTGGCAGATAAGACAGCGTTCGGTTATGTGAAGAATTATTATGAAGAGCGCGGACAGGGCAAGAGAACCTGTGAGATCAATCGTATTGTAGGTGGATGTACCGGTATCCGCAGAAGTACCGGACAGCATCCGGGTGGTATTATCGTACTTCCACTGGGTGAGGATATTAACTCGTTCACTCCAGTGCAGCATCCGGCAAATGATATGACAACAGATATTATCACAACACATTTTGATTACCATTCCATCGATCACAACTTATTGAAGCTGGACATTCTCGGACATGATGATCCAACAATGATCAAGACGCTGGAGGAATATATCAGCTCACCGGCGATGGACAATGAATACAATGAAACAGATCACAAATTTGTAGCGACGGATATTCCGCTGGATGATCCGGACGTAATGTCACTCTTCCACGATACATCGGCGCTTGGAATCGCACCGGATGATATCGGAGGCTGTCCGGTTGGCTGCCTTGGTATTCCGGAGTTTGGAACGGATTTCGTTATCCAGATGGTTGTCGATACGAAACCAAAGACGTTATCGGATCTGATCCGTATCTCCGGTCTGTCTCACGGAACGGATGTATGGCTGAATAATGCGCAGGATCTTATCAAGAGTGGCAAGGCAACGATTTCCACAGCAATCTGTACGCGAGATGATATTATGACGTATCTGATCAATAAAGGACTGGACAGTGAGGAATCCTTTACGATTATGGAACGTGTGCGAAAGGGAACAGTAGCAAAGGGAAAATGTAAGGAGTGGACGGACTTTAAGAAAGATATGATCGACCATGATGTACCGGACTGGTATATCGGTTCCTGCGAGAAGATCAAATATATGTTCCCGAAAGCCCATGCGGCTGCATATGTCATGATGGCATACAGAATTGCTTATTGTAAAGTTAATTATCCGCTGGCATATTATGGCGCTTATTTTGGAATCCGTGCTAATGCATTTTCTTATGAAAAAATGTGTCAGGGTAAGGAAAAGCTGCAATATTATATCAATGACTATACAAGAAGATCTTCCTCGCTTACGAATAAAGAGCAGGATGAGATGAAGGATATGCACATCGTGCAGGAAATGTATGCGAGAGGATTTGAATTTATGCCAATCGATATTTATAAAGCGAAAGCGACAAAGTTCCAGATCATTGACGGAAAACTGATGCCGCCGTTCTCTACGATTGATGGAATGGGAGATAAGGCTGCAGAGGCAGTAGAAGTTGCCGCAAAAGATGGTCCATATCTGTCCAGGGATGATTTCAGACAGCGTACAAAAGCAAGTAAGACGGTTATTGATACGATGAATGATCTTGGATTGTTTGGAGAACTGCCGGAATCCAACCAGTTATCATTGTTTGATTTTTAAACGGATATTTTAAATCATCATTACAGGAATATAATGAAAAGAAAGTAAAAAAGATAAAGGAGTCAGTAAGACATGGAAAGTAAGAAACGGTACAAAGGAATTATATGTATTATCATGTCAGCTTTTTGTTTTGCATTGATGAGTTTCTTTGTACGAATGGCAGGAGATCTACCACCGATACAAAAAAGTTTCTTTAGAAATTTTGTGGCGGCCATTTTTGCCGGCATTATATTAATGAAGAATGGAGTATCATTTCACTGTAAAAAAGAAAATTTAGGCTATATGCTTGGAAGATCCATCTGTGGAACGATTGGAATCCTCTGTAATTTCTATGCAGTAGATCATCTAGTGCTGGCAGATGCATCGATGTTAAATAAGATGTCTCCATTTTTTGCAGTAATCTTCAGCTACTTTCTGTTAAAAGAAAAGATTACGGTGCCACAGGGATTATTTGTAATCGGTGCGTTTGTGGGAAGTTTATTTGTGATCAAACCGACATTCAGCAATATGGATCTGCTCCCTTCCCTGATCGGACTGTGTGGAGGAATCGGTGCAGGAGCGGCATATACGATGGTAAGAAAACTTGGAGAGCGGGGAGAAAAAGGACCGTTTATTGTATTTTTCTTCTCTACCTTTTCCTGTGTAGTGACGTTGCCATGGCTGCTTTTTGACTATCATCCGATGAGTCTTGCACAGATCGGGATTCTGCTGTTTGCAGGATTGTCGGCGGCAGGAGGCCAGTTCTCTATTACAGCAGCATATTGCTATGCTCCGGCGAGAGAGATCTCTGTTTATGATTATTCACAGATTATCTTCTCGGCAGGACTTGGATTTTTCTTCTTCGAACAGATTCCGGATCTGTTAAGCTGGATCGGCTATGCAGTCATCTGTCTGATGGCAGTAGCAATGTTTTTATATAACAATCGCAGAACGGAGTAAAAGATATGAGACAGTCACAGATTACACAGTGGTGTCAGGCGATCATAGAATCGCAGGCAGTAAAAGAAGGCCTGTATATCGATGCAACAATGGGAAAAGGTGGAGATACCGCCTTCTTATGCAGACTTGCAGGTGAAAATGGACATGTTCTTGCATTTGATGTGCAGGAAGAAGCGCTCCATCTTACAAAAGAGCGTCTTACAAAAGAAGAACTTGCAGACCGGGCAGAGCTTTGTCTGTGCGGACATGAGCATATGGCAGAATATGCAGGAGAAGAGACTGTGGATGTGATCTGCTTTAATTTTGGATATCTGCCGGGTGGAGATCATAAGGTTGCAACCCATGCTGAAACCAGTATGCAGGCAATCCTGCAAGGATTGAAACTTTTGAAGCATGGAGGGATGATGAGTCTCTGCATATACAGTGGCGGCGATACCGGTTTTGAAGAAAAAGATGCAATTCTGAATCTGCTGCGTACACTGCCGTCAAGAGAATATACAGTGATCGCAAATGAGTATTATAATAGAAAAAATAATCCGCCGATGCCAGTGTTTATTTTTAAATCATGATATACGAGTAGAATTGTGGAAGTGTGAAGTATGGAGCAATTCGTATGGCATAATAATATACAGGAAGAAGGGAGTTCACAAGATGAGAAGAACAGACAGAGAAGTCACAGACAGAGAAAAACAGATGGAAATCCTGCATGTATGTAAAGTTGCAAGAATTGGAATCCAGGATGGAAAGGGCGTATATGTAGTGCCTGTAAACTTTGGGCTTACAATAGAAACAGATAAATTGACAATGTATGTGCATGGAGCAAAAGAAGGTAAGAAACTGGACTTAATAAAAGAAAATCCATATGTTGGATTTGAGATGGACTGCAAGGACGAACTCGTTGAAGGAAAAGTTGCATGTCAGTACAGCTACTATTATGCAAGTATTATCGGCAGTGGCAAGGCATCTGTCGTAGAAGATCAGGAAGAAAAATGCAAGGCTCTGGCAGCGATCATGAAACATCAGACCGGTAAAGAGTTCAAAGACTTCAGTGAGAATCCGAAGCTTGCAGATGCAGTTGGAGTTTTCAAAATCGAAGTGGATGAATATACATGCAAGCAGCATGCATAAAAAGGTGTCTGTAAAGTGCCTTTTGTTCAATTAATGCTTTAAACTACGAAAGTAATGTGCTATACTATAACAAGTGGCAGGCGTAAAGGTTTTGCGCCTGTTTTCGTAATATTGGGGAGAAGAATCCCGGTAGCATGAAGGAGGATGTAACATGATTTGGGCAAAGGAAGAAACCCTGCCAAGAGCTGAGATTGAGAAGATCCAGCTGGAGCGGTTAAAAGAGACCGTACATTATATTTATGAAAAAGTAGAACCATACCGTGAGAAGATGGATGCAGCAGGTGTGAAACCGGAAGACATTCAGACGCTGGATGATCTGAAGAAGCTGCCATTTACATATAAAGCAGATTTCAGAGATCACTATCCAACAGGACTGTTTGCAGTAGATAAGAAAGAACTGGTACGTTTCCATGCAAGTTCCGGAACAACCGGTAAACCGACCGTTGTAGGATATACAAGAAAGGATCTGGATACATGGCTAAATAACGTGGCACGAATCGCCTGTATGGGCGGTGCGACACCAGACGATATCGCACAGAATGCATTTGGATATGGAACATTTACCGGAGCGCTCGGACTGCAGGGCGGATTGGAGAAGATCGGAGCAGCAGTCATCCCGATGTCATCCGGTAATACAAAGAAGCAGATTATGTTTATGCAGGATGTTGGAACAACACTTCTGATCGCAACACCATCTTATGCATTGCATCTTGGAGAAGAGATTCGTGCAAGAGGACTGGATCCGGAGAAGGATCTGCATGTCCATATCGGTCTGTTCGGCGGTGAGGGTATGACAGAACCTATGCGTGATGAGATGCACAAAGTATGGGGGGAGAATTTCCTCTGCACACAGAATTATGGTATGAGTGAATTATGTGGACCAGGTGTTGCAGGTGAGTGTGAACAGCTCTGCGGTATGCATATTAATGAAGACTGGTTTATCCCTGAGATCATTGATCCGAAGACAGAAGAAGTACTCCCACCGGGAGAAAAAGGAGAACTGGTTGTAACTTGTCTCGGAAAAGAAGCGCTTCCGCTTGTCCGTTACAGAACCGGTGACCTGACCAGATTATTTTACGAACCATGTAAATGTGGAAGAACTACAGTGCGCATGGAGAATTTATCCGGTCGCGCAGATGATATGCTTGTTATCCGTGGTGTCAATGTATTCCCGACACAGATTGAAGAAGTGATGTTACAGATTCCGGAGATCGGACCACATTATGAGATCGTAGTAGAGAGAAAGAACCGTCTGGATGTTATGACGATTACTGTAGAATTAGTAGATGACAGACTGCTTGACAGCTACAGCAAGTTAAGCGAACTGGAGCAGAGAATCAAAAAGGGATTAAAAGCACAGCTTGGACTTGCGACACAGATCAAACTGGTTGCGCCACATTCTCTGAAACGATTCGAAGGAAAAGCAAAACGAGTAACAGATTTACGAAAGGATGGACTGTAAAATGGCAGAAAATAAAAAAGTAATTATGCTCGGCAATGAAGCGATTGCCAGGGGAGCATATGAAGCGGGAGTGAAAGTTTCCGCAGCATATCCGGGAACACCGAGTACAGAGATCAGTGAGAATCTGGTAAAATATAAGGATTCGCTGTACTGTGAGTGGTCACCGAATGAGAAAGTTGCAACGGAGGTTGCAATCGGAGCCTCCGTTGCAGGTGTCCGTGCAATGTCCTGTATGAAGCACGTTGGATTTAACGTGGCGGCAGATCCGGCTTATACTGTTTCCTATATGGGAGTTAACGGCGGACTGGTTATTGTTGTCGCAGACGATCCGGGACTTTACAGTTCCCAGAATGAGCAGGATACAAGAATGGTAGCGCGTGCAGCACAGCTTCCGGTACTGGAGCCTTCTGACAGTTCAGAAGCAAAAGAATTTATGAAAATGGCTTTTGATTTAAGTGAGAAATATGACAGACCATTTGTATTCCGTACAACAACAAGACTCGCACATTCACAGGGACTGGTAGAGTTATGTGATCCGGTAGAAGTGCCGGACAAACCGTATGTAAAAGACATCCGCAAGACGGTTATGATGCCGGGCAATGCGAAGCTTCGCCATGTCGAGATTGAAAAACGCAATCTGGAACTCGCTGAAGTTGCAAATACGCTTCCGATCAACCAGGTAGAGATGAACGATACGAAGATCGGTGTGATCACAAGTGGTATCCCGTATCAGTATGTAAGAGAAGCAATGCCAGATGCATCTGTTCTGAAACTGGGAATGGTGAATCCGCTTCCGAGAAAACTGATTGAGGATTTCGCTTCCAAAGTAGAGAAGTTATATATCGTAGAAGAGCTTGATCCAGTGATCGAAGAACAGGTAAAATCCTGGGGAATCAAAGCAACAGGTAAAGAGATCTTCACTGTTCAGGGCGAATACAGTGCCAATATGATCCGTGAAGCAATTCTCGGAGAGAAGCTGGATCTGAAACAGCCGGCTCAGGCACCGGGAAGACCGCCAATCTTATGTCCGGGATGTCCACACAGAAGTGTGTACTATGTACTGAATAAATTGAAAATGCATGCGGCAGGAGATATCGGATGTTATACATTAGGAGCCGTTGCACCGTTAAGTGTAGTAGATACAACAATCTGTATGGGCGCAAGTATTTCCAGCTTACATGGTATGGAGAAAGCAAAAGGTAAAGAATATATCAAAAACTGGGTAGCTGTTATTGGTGATTCTACATTCCTTCATACAGGAGTCAATTCCCTGATGAATATGATGTACAATAAAGCAACAGGAACGGTTATGATTCTTGATAACTCTACAACCGGTATGACCGGACATCAAGATCACGCTGCAACCGGCAAGACACTGCAGGGAGATCCGACTTATGCAATCGATATTCCGGCACTTTGTCGTGCAATCGGTGTGAAGAATGTAATTGAAGTCAATGCATTTGACATTGAAAAATTGGAACAGGTTGTCAAAGAAGAAGTTGCGAAAGATGAAGTTTCCGTTATCATTACAAAGACACCTTGCGTACTGCTCAGCAAGAAGAAAAAACCATTATACGTGGCACATGCAGACAAATGTAAGAAGTGTGGAATGTGTATGAAACCGGGATGTCCTGCAATGACAAAGAATGAGGACGGAACGGTTCATATTGATGATACAATGTGTACCGGATGCGGACTGTGTGATAGCTTATGTAAATTCGGAGCAATAGAATTAGTAAAGGAAGGTGAGAAATAATGGCAGTAAAGAATATTATGATCGTCGGAGTCGGCGGACAGGGAACCCTTCTCACCAGCAGAATTCTTGGCGGACTGGCAATTGCAGGAGGTTATGATGTTAAATTATCCGAGGTACACGGAATGGCACAGCGTGGAGGAAGCGTTGTAACATTTGTCCGTTACGGAGATAAAGTAGCAGAGCCGATCGTGGAAGAAGGACAGGCAGATGTGATCATCGCATTTGAGCGTCTGGAAGCACTGCGCTATGCACATTTCCTCAAAAAAGATGGTGCACTGATCGTCAATGATTGGCGAATCGATCCGATGCCGGTTGTGATCGGAGCAGCTGAATATCCGGAGAATATTCTGGAGAATCTGGAAAAAGATTACCGTGTCTATGCAGTGGATGCTACAGAGGAATCTAAGAAACTTGGCAATCCAAGAGTATTTAACTTAATTGTACTCGGAATTGCAGCACAGCACATGGATTTTTCCAAAGAGCTCTGGTATGATGTGATAGAGAAGACGGTACCGCCGAAAACAATTGAGATTAACAAAAAAGCCTTTGACGTAGGCTATCAGTTATAGGAGGTGTCTTATGATCAGACAGGTATCAGTATTTGTAGAGAATAAACCGGGAAGTCTTATGGATGTAACTTCCAGACTGACAGAAGCAGGAGTGAATATCCGTGCAGTGGCAACATTTGACACACCGGAATTTGGAATTTTGCGAATGGTTGTAGATAAGCCGGATGAAGCAAAAGAATATCTGACAAAACTTGGGTATGTTGTGCGTATCCATGAAGTCATGGGAGTCGCACTGGAAGACAAGAAAGGCAACTTAAATCAGATGCTTGCAATTCTTGCAAAAGGTGAGCTGAACATCAATTATATTTATTCGTTTATTATCCGGGATGGCAAAGAACCGGTTATGGTGTTTAATACAGATGATTTTGCGAAAGCAGAGAAAGTATTAAAAGAAGCAGAGGTTAAGATTGTAGAAGAAGCCGATTTATAATACAAAGGTATTTTACAAGTACGAAGGAGGAGAGTTAACACGACATGGCAGCAGTATCATTAGAAAACTGGAAAGAACAGATCAGAGATCCGAAAATCGAGTGCATGAGCAGAGATGAGATGACAGCACTTCAGAGTGAAAGACTGATAAAACAGGTTGCAAACGTATATGAGCATGTTTCATTTTATCGTAAGAAGATGGATGAGATGGGAGTTTTGCCGGGAGATATCAAAGGAATCGAGGACATTAATAAGCTTCCATTTACAACAAAAGAAGATCTGAGAAATAATTATCCGTTCGGTCTGCTTGCAGTTCCGCAGGATAAGATCGTCAGAGTGCAGGGAACGTCCGGAACAACCGGAAAGCTTACACTTGCATCTTATACACAGAAAGACGTAGACGTCTGGGGTGAATGTGTGGCAAGAGGTCTTACGATGGCTGGACTTACCGCAGAAGACAGACTTCATATCTGTTATGGATACGGACTTTTTACCGGAGGTATGGGACTGGATTTCGGAGCAAGAAAATTAGGCGCTATGGCGATCCCGATGTCAGCAGGTAATACAAAGAGACAGCTCATGTGTATGGAGGATTTCGGAGCAACTGCATTTGCATGTACACCGTCTTATGCATTATATCTTGCAGAAGCAGCAAGAGAAGCAGGAGTTGTGGATCGTTTACAATTAAAGGTCGGAATCAACGGAGCTGAGCCTTGGACAGAAGAGATGCGTCACAAGATCGAAGAACTGCTGAATGTCAACTGTTTTGATATTTATGGATTATGTGAAATCACAGGACCAGGTGTTGCGTTAGAATGTATCCATCATAATGGTATGCATGTTTATGAAGATTACTTCTATCCGGAAGTACTGAATCCGGCAGATAATTCTGCATGTGCAGACGGAGAGACAGGAGAACTTGTATTTACAACACTTGCAAAAGAAGGTATGCCATTACTCCGTTACCGTACAAAAGACCTTACAAGCATTGATCACAGCACTTGTGCATGTGGAAGAACACTTCCTAGAATCCAGAAGTTCAAAGGACGTACCGATGACATGAAAGTTATCCGTGGTGTTAACGTATTCCCGACACAGGTTGAGACCGCGCTTCTGTCCATTGGTGGCGGTGTAGCTCCACACTATATTCTGATCGTAGATCGCGAGAATAATCTGGACGTTCTTACAGTTATGGTAGAAGTAGATGAGAAATACTTCTCTGATGAGATTCGTAAATTGGACGAACTAAAAGCAAAAGTCGGTGCAGTCTTAAAACAGGCACTGGGCGTTGCAGTCAGAGTTAAACTGGTTGAGCCAAAGACCATCCAGAGAAGTGAAGGAAAAGCAAAACGTGTCATTGACAACAGAGAGATGTAAAAGGAGGGGACAATATGGGAATCAGTAATACAATCCAGCAGTTATCAGTATTTCTGGAAAACCGCGAAGGACGTATGGACGAAGTGCTACGTGTCCTTGCAGAAAATGATGTCAATATCGTTGCACTGAGTCTTGCAGATACATCTGATTATGGTATGCTTCGTATGATCACATCGGATCCGCACAAAGGACGTGCAGCTTTAAAAGAAGCAGGAATCACAGCAATGCTTACAGATGTTGTGGCGCTTCGTGTACCGCACGAGACAGGATCACTTGCAAAAGCGATGCACCAGATCGTGGAAGGAGAAGTCAACATCGAATATATGTATGCGTTCGCAAATGGTGTGGATGCGGCAGCAGTATTAAAGAGTGACGATCCGGGACGCGTGATCGATATTCTGAAAGGCAGTGGATTCGACGTATACAGCGCAGATGAAGCTTACCACGCAACTGACAGTTAAGGAGTCGTTGATTATGGAAAATGATTTAGTAAAGATCTATACAGCGTATGATCATATCCAGGCAGAGATGGCAGTTGGTGCGCTGGAGAATCAGCAGATTCCGGCACTCAGAAAAGAACTTGGAAATGCCGGCCTTCTGAATATTTACGGAACTAACTCCATGAGCGGGGAAGAGATCTATGTACCGAAAGAGAGCAAAGAGAAAGCAAGAGAAGTTCTGATTGCGATAGGATTTTTAGAAGAGGAATAAAAGAAAATGGAGGGATGTCTTACGGCAGGACCTCCATTTTCGCGTGTGACAGAGACATTGGAGAAAGAAAAATGAAAGCAGAAAAGGGAAATAATCTTGAGAAAGAATTGCAGAAAATGCTCACAGCAATCCATCCGGCGGATCCATGTGTGGCAGAAACCGCACTGAAGCGCTGGAATTCAATCGCAAAGCCGTTGCACAGCCTTGGAAAACTGGAAAAAGACATCATCCAGATTGCAGGGATGACCGGTGATCCGAATGTACATCTGGATAAAAAAGCATTACTTGTGATGTGTGCGGATAATGGTGTAGTTGAAGAAGGTGTCACACAGACGGGACAGGAAGTGACCGCCATTGTTGCTGAAAATTTTCTGACCGGCAATACAAGCGCTGCGATCATGTGCAGACAGGCTGGTGTGGATCTCTTTCCGGTTGACATTGGCATGGTTACAGATACAAAAGTCCCAGATGTTAAGATCCGCTATGGAACAGCAAATTTCGTAAAAGAACCGGCAATGACGAGAGGAGAAGCGGTGCGTGCCATCCTGACCGGAATACAGATTGCCCGGGATAAGAAAAAGGAAGGCTATCAGATCCTCTGTATCGGTGAGATGGGGATTGGCAATACAACGACAAGCAGTGCTGTGGCATCTGTGCTTCTTGGAAAAGAACCGGAAGAACTGACAGGTCGTGGCGCCGGGCTTGACGACAGCGGTCTGCAAAAGAAGATACAGGCAATCTGTACGGGAATTGAAAAACATCATCCGCGGGCAGATGACCCGGTGGATGTACTTGCAAAAGTGGGAGGGCTGGACATTGCAGGAATGGCAGGCATCTGCCTTGGTGGTGCAATTGAGCATATTCCTGTCATGCTGGATGGATTTATTGCGGATGTGGCGGCGCTTCTTGCTGTGCACCTGTGTCCGGCTGTAAAAGACTATCTGTTGATTTCACACGTATCAAAAGAACCGGGGGCCGGGATGGTATTGCGAGAGCTGACAGCGGAAAAAGCCAGTGATGTCCACGGCATGAATCTCGGTATGTGTTTAGGAGAAGGAACCGGAGCAGTCGCATATTTACCGGTTCTGGAACTTGGATTATCCGTGTATCAGGAAATGAGCACATTTGCAGAGAATCAGATTGAGGACTACAAGGATTATACGAAAGAAAATCCGGCAAAGGATTCTCCGGAAAAAACAGAAGCAAATATAGGAGGAACGCCATGTTGCATGTAATTACCGGAGGAAGCGGAAGTGGAAAATCAGCCTATGCAGAGAACTGGCTGCTTGAACAACGCGAGAAAAATCTGTATGATGAAAATAGCGAAAATACGAATCCGTCTGCGCCACTCTATATTGCGACGATGATTCCATATGGAAAAGAAGGGGAAACAAAAGTTATAAGACACAGGAGACTGCGCGCGGGAAAAGGATTCCGGACATTTGAATGTTACCGGGATCTTGCGAAAGCAGACATTCCGGTAAATACGGGGATTCTGTTAGAGTGCATGTCGAATCTGACGGCAAATGAGCTGTATGACGAAGCAGGAAACATGAATAAACCTGAAAAAGTAAAAAGACAGATACTGGAAGGAATCCGGCATGTGATAGAAAAGACAGATTTACTTGTCATCGTTACAAATGAAGTTCAGGGAGATCAGATGGAATACAGCGAAGAGACGAAGATTTACCAGCGAGTACTGGGGGAAGTGAACCAGAGCCTTGCCGGACTTGCAGAGAAGGTAACGGAAGTCGTATATGGGATTCCGGTGGAGATAAAATAGATGAAGAAATTATGGAACAGTTTTAAAATTGCATTTGCAATGTACAGTAAAATACCAATGCCACAAAGCGAGTGGACGGAAGAAAATATGTCCTATGCTATGTGTTTTTTCCCTTGGGTGGGAGCTGTGACAGGCGGCATGTCCTATCTGGTCGTGTTGTTTGCAGATCTGTTAAAAGAAAGAGAAATCTCATTTGGCAGCCTGTTTTTTCCGGCAGTACTGACGGTGTTACCGGTTTTGATCAGTGGTGGCATCCACATGGATGGATTTCTGGATACGCAGGATGCATTAAGCTCCTGGCAGGAAAGGGAGAGACGTCTTGAAATTCTGAAAGATTCCCATGCCGGTGCATTTGCGGTTATTACAGCCTGTGCTTTTTTCATCTTGAGTCTTGGCATATATTCCGGCGTGACAGAGGAGAGCATGCGGCTGATCGGGATGGGATTCATACTATCCCGGACACTAAGTGGCATATCCGTACTTCGGTTTCCTCAGGCAAGGAAAAACGGTCTGGTTGCAGTATTTGCCGAGCGTGCAGATAAGAGAAGAACCTTTCGTGTATTGATCATCTATCTGGTGCTGGAAATTGTAGCATTGTTATGGGCAGGAAGAGGAGCAGGGCTTTGTTGCGTGATTGTTGCAGGACTTCTTTTTCTGTATTATCATCATATGGCATGTGCAAAATTTGGCGGAGTTACCGGAGATCTGGCAGGGTATTTTCTGCAGATCTGTGAACTTGGAATTGCAATGGCAGCGGTAATTGTGACGAGTGTGTAGATGATGCCAGCGGCAAAAGCACGCGAAGTCCTATGGGTCGCAATAGCGTTTGGAGAAGGTTGTTAGTGGCAGGTTTTGGTGGGAGAATAACAGGAGAGAGAAATGATATTAATAACAGGCGGAGCCTATCATGGAAAACGAAATTATGCAAAACAGATGTACCCTGGTATAGATTTTGTAGATGGAATATCATGCGCAGAAGAGACAATCTTTGCATGTCAGGGAATGGATCATTTCCACAGTTATATTGAAAACCGGATGCGTGAGGGGAAAAAGCTTCCGGAACTTTTAAAAATAGTGGAAAAGTTAAAGTGTGAAAATTCAGAGATAGTGTTGATCACAGATGAAATTGGATATGGAATCGTTCCGACAGATGCATTTTACAGAGAATATAGAGAGACGCATGGTAGGGTATGCACGCAGATTGCGGCAGAAGCAAAAGAAGTGCACAGGGTAATCTGTGGAATAGGAACGGTGATCAAAGGATGAAAATCTATCTGATACGACATGGAAAGACAAAAGGAAATCTGGAAGAGCGCTATATCGGAAGGACAGATGAGCCTTTGTGCGAGGCTGGAAGAGAAAACTTGAAGAAATACCAGTACCCGCAGGTGGAGATGGTGTTTACCAGTCCCATGAAACGCTGTATGCAGACCGCAGAAACGATTTATCCGGGGCAGCAGTATCAATGCATAGAAGAATTAAGAGAGAGCGATTTTGGTGCATTTGAAGGCCACACATATAAAGAATTGTCCGGTGATGTCAGATATCAGGCCTGGATTGACAGTGGCGGTACATTGCCATTTCCGGGCGGAGAGAGCAGGAAAGAAGTGCGCGACCGCTGCATCCGTGGAATCGAGACCGCATTGAAAATTGCGGAAAAGGAGCATGCTTCACAGATTGCATTTGTCGTACATGGTGGAACGATCATGAACGTGATGGAGAAATATGCAAGACCGCAGGGGCAGTACTATGATTTCCAGGTGAAAAATGGGGAAGGCTATGTGCTGAATCTGAAAAGCAAGACGGAAAATAAACAGTGTAATTACAGGAAGTGTAGCTTTGATAAAAAAACGGAGTGAAAAATCTGGTTGAAAGCTGAAAACTCAATTGAAAAAATAATTTGAAAAATTGAAAAAATAGTTGCAATTTATAAGAATCTATGATATCATAATTTTCGTTGCAGAGAGCAACAAAAATGAATGCGGGTGTAGTTCAATGGTAGAACACCAGCCTTCCAAGCTGGATACGTGGGTTCGATTCCCATCACCCGCTTTTTTATATATGATGAACCAAGCAAAAGAGCAGAATCATTACTTATGTGAATCCTCACTTTGTAATAATTCTGCTCTTCTTTTGAGTTTTCATAGCCTGTTAAAGAGCAGGCTTTTCGTGCTATAAAATATTATTTATTCATAACGTTCGTCAATTACACGTTTCGTTTTCTTCTCACTTCTCGGAAGAAGACCGATTTCCACAACTTTTACAAGCGGAGTAAATCCGATCTTGCTCTTTACACGTGTAGCAATGCGGTCTGCAAGATCAAGGAAATCAACGGTTCCGTTTGTCTCGACGTAGATACGCATCGTGTCTTTGCCGTCCAGATGAGAGATGCGGATCTGATATTCGCTGGATACTTCCTTGAATTCTTTCAGAATCTCTTCAATCTGGCTTGGGAATACATTTACACCTTTGATCTTCATCATGTCGTCAGTACGTCCCATGATCGTATCCAGACGCGGAAATTTGCTTCCACAAGGGCATTCACCCGGAATAATGCGGGAAAGATCATGTGTACGATAACGGATCAGTGGTGCGCCCTCTTTTACAAGAGTAGTGATTACGATCTCACCGAGTTCGCCGTCCGGAAGAACTTCACCTGTTACAGGATCAATGATTTCAATGTAAATATAATCATCCCAGTAATGCATACCGCAGTCATGTGAGCAGCTGATACCGATTCCCGGACCGTAGATTTCTGTTAGTCCGTAAATATCATACAGCTCGATGCCGAGTTCTTCGGAGATACGTTTCCGCATCTTTTCGCCCCATCTTTCAGAACCGATGATACCTTTCTTCAGATGAATCTTATCTTTGATACCGCGACGTTTAATCTCTTCTGCGAGAAGCAATGCATAAGAAGAAGTAGAACCAAGGACTGTCGTTTTCATGTCCATCATCATCTGTAATTGTTTGTCGGTATTACCAGGCCCCATAGGAATGACCATAGAACCTAATTTCTCAGCGCCTGCCTGAAAACCGATTCCGGCAGTCCACAGTCCGTATCCCGGGGTAATCTGGATACGATCCATATTTGTCATGCCAGTCATTTCGTAGCAACGTTTGAACATAATCGCCCAGTCGTCTACGTCTTTGGCTGTATACGGGATGATGACCGGAAGTCCGGTTGTTCCGGAAGAAGAGTGGATGCGGACGATCTTCTCCTCCGGTGCAGTCATAAGTCCGAGTGGATAGGCATTTCTTAAGTCACTTTTCTCGGAAAATGGAAGCTTCCGGAAATCTTCCGCACTGGAAATGCTTGAAACACCGGCTTCGTCCAGTTTCTTTCCATAGAAACTCTCGGCTTTGATAAGAGCCTGAATCTGTCCGTTTACCTGTGCAATTTGTGTTTCTGTAATTTTCATAGGTCTGTCCTTTCTGCTATGTAAATGAAATGTTTCATATCCGGTTATTTTGTATAATTTAATGCCTGAAGGTTCATGGCGTGGAATTTTTCCGGAAGTGTCCGGAGCATTACATGTTCGATGTCTTCTAAGTTGAAGTCAAGTACACCGGTACGAAGTGCAGTTCCAAGGAGAATCATGTTCAGGACTTTGGATGAACCGATTTCCGCACAGGCTTTGTCAGCATCGATCAGTGTAAGATTCGGAACGTTTTGTTTTAAATATTCAAGCATTGGTTCGGAATCATAATTGCTTTCTGAAAGTGTTGCAGTTACCGGCTTGATCGCGCGAGTGCTTACAACAACATGACCGCCTTCTTTTAAGTATGGAAGCATACGGACCGTTTCGCCCGGTTCAAATCCAATGATCAGATCGGCAGTTCCGGCGGCGATCATCGGGGAATAGAGCCCTTCACCGATACGCACATGGCTGAATACACTTCCGCCACGCTGCGCCATACCGATCGTTTCGGCACTCATAACCGGAATATTCTGTTCCATAGCTGCGGCAGCAAGAAGTTTGGATGCAAGGACGGTACCCTGTCCGCCAACACCGCAGAGTACAATATTTTTAATCATGCTGTTTACCTCCTTTGATCGTATGAACCGGACAGATCTGACTGCAAAGTCCACAGCCGGTGCACATAGATGAATCAATGGAAACATTTCCGCCTTCTGTAATGATTGCAGGACATCCCAATTCCCGGATGCATTTCTTGCAATGGATGCAGGAGGAAATATCTACATGCATCGGGGTGCCCGGTTTTGTGACAGCAATGCATGGCGATTTGAAAATGATCGCTTTTACACCCGGCTTATCTGCGAGCTCTTTTACGCAGGAGACAGCCGCCTTGTGATCCAGTGGATTTACTGTTTCTACATCTTGCACGCCGATACCGCGAAGAACCTGTTCGATATTGATTTTCTGGACGATTTCGCCCATAACAGTGCGGCCGGTACCGGGATGCGGCTGGTGTCCGGTCATGGCAGTGGTTGAATTATCCAGAACAACAAGTGTCATATTCGCCTGATTATAGACCGCATTGACAACTCCGGTGATCGCAGAAGCGAAAAACGTAGAATCTCCGACAAATGCAAAGCAGGCAGTATCCGGTTCAATTTTTTCCACACCCTGTGCGATATTCAGACCTGCACCCATGCAGAGGCAGGTATCTACCATATCAAGTGGACTGGCATTGCCGAGTGTATAACAGCCAATATCACCACAGAAAATAGTCTTGCGACCCTGCATTGCTTTTTTTACTGCGTAGAAAGAAGCACGGTGCGGACATCCTGCACACAGAACCGGCGGACGTACCGGAAGTGGAGGGACATCTGTAAGTTTTGGTTGTTCCTTTACCGGAAGATCAAGAAATGTGCGGATATAGGTATCTACGCTGTCTCTTGTATTTTCTCCGGCGTTGGCAGTATTGTGTGTCAGTTTTCCGAGAATTTTTACCGGAAGGTGATATTTTCCACAAATATAAGTAAGCTCCCGCTCAATGACAGGATCTAATTCTTCCAGACAGAGTACTTCGTCGAGTCCGTCTAAGAACTGGGCTGCCAGCTTTTCCGGAAAAGGATGCGGAGTCGAAATCTTCAAATGGCGGACCATACCGGTTTCAATCAGTGTTTCCATCGCATAAGTAAAACTGATACCGCCGGATACGATTCCTTTCCTGCTGTCTGCAAAAGTGTCACAGGCAGGATAGATTTTATTTTTCTCATAGGAAGAAAATATATCTGCTAATTCAACATTTCTGGCTTCTATTTTCTGATGGTTCTGGTAAGAAAGCCGTGGGAAAATAACCCAACGCTTTGAGTCTTTGACAAAGCCTTCCGGCGTATGTACAGTATATTCTTCCGGATCTTTGACAGATACAGAAGCATAGCCGTGACAGACGCGGGTAGTCGGGCGCAAAAATACAGGAGTGTTATATTTTTCAGAGTATTCATACGCTTCCTGAATCATCTCATATGCTTCCTGTGCAGAAGACGGATCAAAACAAGGTAGCTTGGAAAATGCTGCGAAATGTCTGGTATCCTGCTCTGTCTGCGAGGAAATCGGTCCTGGATCGTCGGCGACAAGAATTACCATACCGCCCTTAACTCCGATGTATTCCAGACTCATCAGAGGATCGGAAGCAACGTTTAAACCAACCTGTTTCATTGTGACGAGTGTTCTTGCGCCACTGTAGGAGGCGCCTGCGGCTAGCTCCATTGCTGCTTTTTCATTAACCGACCATTCGACATAGACATCATCCGGACGGTGTTTGGCAATTGTTTCAAGAACTTCCGTGGATGGAGTTCCGGGATATCCGGCAACAACATTGACACCGGAAGCAACAGCACCAAATGCAATCGCTGCATTTCCCATTAAAAATTCTTTATGCATGATCTCACCTCAAGTTCGTTAAAAATAGTAATAATTAAAAATAAGTATAGTCTGTTTTGAAGTGAAATTCAATGAAATTCATACAAAGGGTTGTATAAATATTCAAATCATAAGCGAGATCGGACGCTTTTGTAACAATGTATATGCATCAAAAAAAGCACAGTCATGATGGCTGTGCTTATAGTGCTTTTATAGCATTTTGCTGCAAGATATAATGGATAAGAAGCTGCCGGTGGCATATTCTTTTTTATTCCATACAGTTTTCCAGCGACTGGAAGAAGTCAGGATAAGACACATCCACGCACTGGCTGTCCAGAATCTGTGTTGTACCGTCTGCGATTAACCCAGCAACTGCAAATGACATGGCAATCCGGTGATCAAGATAACTGTTAATCTTAGCGCCTTTTAATAGCTGTCCACCGCTTTGCGGGCTGGAACCCTGAATGATCATGCCGTCTTCCGTCGGAGTAATAGTGGCGCCCATCGCACGGAGACCTTCTGTAACAGTATCGATACGGTTCGTTTCTTTTACTTTCAATTCAGCAGCATCTTTGATGATGGTTGGGCCTTCCGCCTGTGATGCCATAACTGCAAGAATCGGAATCTCATCGATCAGCGTCGGAATCAGATTTCCTTCAATAGTAGTGCCTTTCAAATGGCTGGTGCGGACAAGCACATCAGCACGGCCTTCGCCGCCCTCGTAAGTCTGGTTTAACAGTGTGATATCAGCGCCCATGCCTTTGCAGACTTCTAAAAATCCGGCGCGGGTAAGATTCGTGCCGACATTCTTTACAAGCAGTTCACTGTCTGGAACGAGAAGCCCTGCAGCGATAAAATATGCAGCGGAAGAAATGTCACCCGGCACACAGATCTTCTGTCCGTAAAGCTGTTCACATGGTTCTACGTTGGCAGTTGCACTTCCGTCCGGGTGCATAGTAGAAGCGACTTCAGCGCCGAAACTTTGTAACATCAGTTCTGTATGGTTTCGGGAAAGCGCCGGTTCTGTCACCGAAGTAGTACCGTCACCGTAAAGCCCGGCAAGAAGAACTGCGGATTTTACCTGCGCAGAGGCAACCGGTGATGTATAGGAGATTGCGTGAATCTTCCCCGGTGTGATGCGAAGCGGAGCACAGTTATTTCCGCCTATACTCGTAACATTTGCCCCCATCAGATTTAACGGAGTCATAATTCTTCCCATTGGTCTGGAATTTAAAGAATCATCACCGGACATAACAGAAGCAAAATTTTGTCCGGCAAGAATACCGGACATCAACCGGGTTGTTGTACCGCTGTTTCCGACGTTCAGAATGTCGGCAGGTGCAGACAGACCGTGAAGTCCTTTGCCGTGGACAAGGATACTCTGTGGTGTTTCTTCTATTTCAATGCCCATCTTCCGGAAACAGTCGATGGTTGACAGACAGTCGGCTCCCTTCAGAAAATGTGTGATCTCTGTTGTGCCAAGAGAGATTGCTCCTAACATGATGGAACGATGGGAGATCGATTTGTCGCCCGGAATCGTAACTTCGCCTCTTAAACCTTTTACTGGATAGATTTCTTTAACGCTCATAAACAATATACCTGAATTTCTGCAAGAGTGCGCCGGCTTTTTCCTGTGAAGCCGCATCGTAGAACTCTATACGCAGAACCCCCTCTTCAAATTCTCTGTTGTGTACAATGCCGATATTTTTAATACTGAGATTATTGGAAGCAAGGATAGTTGCAATTGCTGCGATTCCACCTGCTTCATCAATGATGTCACAGTAAACGGCAAAATTTTTCTTGATCGGACCTGCCGATGTTTCACTGATCGAGTTCCGGTAAGTACGGGAAGAATCAAAAAGATTGTAAACACCTTGTTCGTCTCCGGCGTCTACCAGTTCTTTTGCTTTTGTAAGTGTTTCAATATAGGAGCCAAGGATCTGGCTGATATTCTCCTTGTTCTGTGTGCAGATATTCTGCCACATTGTCGGAGAGGAAGAGGCGATTCTTGTGATATCTTTGAATCCTCCGGCGGCAAGATGCTTCATCAGCTCGTCTTTCGTATCGGTATCTTTTACAAAGTTGACAAGACTTGCTGCAATAATGTGCGGCAGATGACTGATCGTACCGGTTACGTAGTCGTGTTTTTTATAGTCCAGAATTACCGGCAGTGCCTTCAGTGCAGTGACAAATGATTCATAGCGCGCTACCTTTTCATCGGAAACTTCTACAGATGGTGTCAGCACATAGTAAGCATTTTCAATGAGCATTGCTTTGGAATTGCTGTAACCGCTCTTCTCGGAACCTGCCATAGGATGTCCTCCGATAAAATATTTACCAAGCCCCAGAGTTTCTGCCTCTTCGTGGATGTTTGTTTTCACACTTCCAACATCTGTAAGAATACAGTCCTCATGCATATAGCAGGTAAGCTGCTTCAGATATGCACTGTTAAAAGAAACCGGTGCACATAAAAATATGTAAGAACAGTGATAGAAATTATCATCAATCGTAGTCGCTGCAACGTCGATCACAGATTCCTGTGTAGCGAGTGCCAGCGCTTCTTTATTTTTGTCGAATGCAACGATCTCGTAATCCGGGAAATACTGGCGTATCGCTTTCGCAATAGAACCACCGATCAGACCAAGACCGATGAATCCGATTTTCTGTTTGTCCATAGTAACTCCTTCCATAGATAAAGCCTGTTATTGGATTGAAAAAACAGGCTTTGAAACTTCTGAAATTTATTATATTTTCTTTTTTTGTGTTTGTCAATGCTATGATGCTTTAAAGCGAAAAAGTAAAGAAAGAAAATTGTAAAAAATGTATAAAAGAGTTGTAATTAGTCAGAAAATTTAGTACAATATACCCATGATAATTTACTATAGTAAGGAGGCAGCTTAATATGAAAGTATACAGGACGGATGAGATTAGAAATGTTGTTCTATTAGGACATGGAGGAAGCGGTAAGACAAGTCTTGTGGAAGCCATGGCCTATGTATCAGGGGCAACTACTCGTATGGGAAAAGTTGCAGACGGTAATATGATCAGTGATTTTGATAAAGAGGAACAGAAGAGACAGTTCTCAATCAGCACATCACTGGTACCGATCGAATGGGAGAAAGCGAAGATCAATGTTCTCGATACACCGGGATATTTTGACTTTGTCGGAGAAGTAGAAGAAGCAGTCAGTGCAGCAGATGCAGCAGTTATCGTTGTTTCTGGAAAAGCAGGTGTTGAGGTTGGAACAGAGAAAGCATGGGAATTATGTGACAAATATAATCTGCCTCGTATGGTATATGTTACAGAGATGGACGTGGATGATGCAAGTTTCCGTCAGGTAGTACAGGATCTGACAGATAAGTATGGTAAAGTGATTGCACCGCATTTCCAACCAATCCGTGAGAATGAGAAGTTAGTTGGTTACGTTAATATTATTAAGAATGCAGGAAGACGTTATACTGGTATCGGAGAGAGAGAAGAGTGCGAGATCCCGGATTACTGTAAACCAAACCTGGAGATCTACCGTGAGAAACTGTTAGAAGCAGTTGCGGAGACAAGTGATGAGTTTATGGAGCGTTATTTTGCAGGAGAAGAGTTTTCTGTAGAGGAGATTCGTTCTGCAATGAGAACAGAAGTTATGGACGGAGATATCGTTCCGGTTGCTATGGGATCGAATATCCAGGCACAGGGAGTTGCAAACCTCCTTTCAGATATTGTAAGATTCTTCCCAAGCCCGGACAGCAGAAAATGCGCCGGCATTAACCGTAAGACGAACGAGATCTATGAAGCAGATTATGATTTCGCAAAAGCAAAATCCGCATATGTCTTCAAAACTATGGTAGATCCGTTTATCGGAAAATATTCTTTCGTAAAAGTATGCTCCGGTGTATTAAAGGGGGATGATGTGCTCTACAATGCAGAGTCCGAAGCAGAAGCCAAACTTGGCAAGATTTATACAATGTCAGGCAACAAACCGGTAGAAGTCAGCGAATTATTTGCAGGTGATATCGGTGCGATCGCCAAACTTGCCAATACAAAGACCGGTGATACACTTTCAGCAAAGACAACGCCGCTGATGTTTGGAAAAACAGAATATTCCAAACCATATACATATATGAAATATGTTGTTAAGAACAAAGGCGATGAGGATAAAGTATCCCAGGCGCTGCAGAAGATGATGGCAGAAGATGTGACACTTAAGAGTGTTAACGACAGTGAGAACCGTCAGACACTGATCTATGGTATGGGTGACCAGCATCTGGAAGTGACGGCAAGCAAACTTGCTGCAAGATACAAATGTGAGATCACACTGGAGACACCGAAAGTGGCATTCCGTGAGACAATTAAGAAGAAATCAGACGTAGATACGAAGTATAAAAAACAGTCCGGCGGACATGGACAGTATGGACATGTCAAGATGAGATTCGAACCATCCGGAGATCAGGAGACACCTTATGTATTCGAAGAAGAAGTTGTGGGCGGAGCTGTTCCGAAGAACTACTTCCCAGCAGTTGAAAAAGGTCTTCAGGAATCTGTACTTAAAGGGCCTCTGGCAGGATATCCGGTTGTAGGTGTGAAAGCAGTTCTGTATGATGGATCTTACCATCCGGTAGATTCTTCTGAGATGGCATTCAAGACAGCAACGATCCAGGCATTTAAGAAAGGCTTCATGGAAGCCGGACCGGTTCTTTTAGAGCCAATCGCTTCTGTGAAAGTTACAGTTCCGGATGATTATACCGGAGATATTATGGGTGATCTGAATAAGAGAAGAGGTCGTGTGCTTGGTATGAATCCATTAAGCGGCGGATATCAGGAGATTATCGCTGATGTTCCGATGACAGGTATGTTCGGATACTGCACAACACTTCGTTCCATGACCGGTGGACGTGGCAATTATTCTTATGAATTTGCACGTTATGAGCAGGCTCCTTCAGACATTCAGGAAGCAGAGATTGCAAAGAGAACAGCAGAAGAATAAATCTTTGATAAAAATTAGATTATGAAATAAGAAAAAAAGCTCTGGGAAGGGCTTTTTTTCTTATATTAAAAGTGCTATAATCGTGGTTGCTATTTATATTAGGAAAGAAATTTTGTCAAAGGAATATATGTGAGGAAAGAAAAATGAAAATAGTAATCATTGGTGATGGCAAGGTTGGCCATAAGCTGGCAGTCCAATTATCGGAAGAAGATTACGATATTGTGCTGATTGACCAGAACGAAGGCAAGTTAAAAGCCGCGTTGAACCAGCTTGATATTTTCTGCATTACCGGTAACGGTGCAGATGCAGAGGTTCAGAAACAGGCGGACGTACCACATGCAGATCTGGTAATTGCATGCGCATCAACGGACGAGATGAATATGCTGAGTTGTCTTCTGGCAAAAAGGCTGGGAGCAAAACATACGATAGCCAGAGTACGCAACCCAATTTACTACAGACAGATGGATCTTCTGAAGGAAGACCTGCATCTGAGTATGGCGGTTAATCCGGAGCTGACTGCGGCGAATGAGATTGCCCGTGTGCTTTTGTTTCCGGAGACGAGTAAAGTTGAGACTTTTATGAAGGGAAAAGTAGAACTTGTTGAATATCCGGTACGTGAGAACAGTCCACTGGTGGATATCGCACTTTCAGAGCTGTACCGGAAATTCCAGATCAAAGTACTGGTATGTGCAGTAAAGCGCAAAGGAGAAGTTTACATTCCGGATGGTGATTTTGTCTTAAGAGAAGGAGACAAGTTACATATCGCGGCCGCACATCAGGATCTGAAATCATTTTTCAAATCATTAGGAAGAAAGCGTACTCGTGTGAAGAATGTTCTGATCTGCGGAGGAGGGCATTTATGCTTCTATCTTGCAAATCAGCTTCTGCAGGCAGGAATGCAGGTGAAGATCATTGAGATCAAAGAAAAAAAATGTGAGAATCTCTGTGAATTACTTCCAAAGGCAACGATCATTCATGGTGATGCAACAGATCATGATCTGCTGCTGGAAGAAGGAATTGCCGAAGCAGATGCGATGGTTTCACTGACTGGTCTTGATGAAGAGAATATTATTTTATCTCTATTCGCAAAGACGCAGGGCGTGAATAAGATTATTGCAAAAGTAAATGAAGATTCCAGGGCACAGATGGTGGAAGGACTCGGCATTGACAGTATTATTTCGGCGAAGAGTGCAACGGCGGATGCGATCATGCGATATGTTCGTGCTCGTAAGAATTCTTACAGTAATGCCAATGTAGAGACGATGTATCGTCTTGTGAACGGAAAAGTAGAAGCGCAGGAATTTATCATTCGAAAGGAATGTGAATATACATCCGTCCCACTGAAAGAGCTAAGAACAAAGAAAAATACACTGATTGCATGTATCGGCAGACATCGCCAGGTTATCATCCCGAATGGTGATACAACGATGAAAGTTGGTGACAGCGTTATTGTCGTTACGAAGAATCATGTGATCCGCAATCTGAATGAGATACTTTTATAGGAGCCGGTGGAAATATGAATAGAAGAATGATTTTATATATTCTGGCAAAAATGATGGGAGTAGAAGGTGTGCTTTTGCTCCTTCCTGCTTTTGTCGGACTTTTATATGGAGAAAAAAGCGGAGCCTGCTTTTTATTTCCGGCAACAATATTGGCATTGATTTATATTATATTCGGAATCAGAAAGCCGAATAAAACGAAGATTTATGCAAAAGAAGGTATGATCATCGTTGCCAGTGCATGGATTTTATGGTCGATGTTTGGAGCAATTCCGTTTACGCTGGGAGGATATATCCCGAACTATCTGGATGCGTTTTTTGAGACAGTATCCGGATTTACGACAACAGGTTCTACAATTTTAAATGATATTGAATCGCTGTCACACTGTATGCATTTCTGGAGATGCTTCACACACTGGATCGGTGGTATGGGCGTGCTTGTATTTGTACTGGTTCTGACTTCTCTTGATAAGAAGAATACGATGTATTTGATGCGTGCGGAAGTACCGGGACCAGAGAAAGATAAGCTTGTGCCGAAAGCGATGGCAACAGCGAGAATTTTATATGGAATGTATTTTGCACTGACAGCAGTAGAAATTGTATTGCTGCTTTTTGGTGGTATGTCCCCATTTGACAGTATTATCCATGCATTCAGTACTGCAGGAACCGGAGGATTTTCGAACTATGCTAATAGTATCGGACAGCTTGACAGTGCATATATTGACGGTGTGATCACGGTATTTATGATCCTGTTCGGTATCAATTTTAACCTGTTTTATCTGTTGTTGTTAAGACAGTTCAAACCGGTATGGAAAAATGAAGAACTGCGGACGTATCTGGCGATCATAGCAACAGCGATTGCCTTGATCACATGGAATATTACATCGATATATGGCAATCCGTTAAAGGCATTCCGGTATGCGGCATTTCAGGTCGCATCCATTATTACGACAACCGGATTCTCGACGGCCGATTATATGAAATGGCCGACGATGTCACAGACGATCATCATCATACTAATGATCATTGGTGCGTGTGCTTCATCCACAGGCGGTGGTATCAAAGTTTCAAGATTCTTGATTGTTGTTAAGAGTATTAAGAAAGAACTGAAACAGATGGTCCATCCGAAATCTGTCAACCTGATCCGTATAAATGGCAAGAAGATGAATCCGGACATTGTACAGAATGTATTCGTATATCTGGTTGCATATGCGGGAATTGCCGGGTTATCCGTATTATTGGTTTCTATAGATGATTTTGATTTTGCCACAAACCTCGGATCTGTAATGGGAACTTTGAATAATATCGGCCCGGGACTTGGTGTATCTGGTCCGGCAGGAAACTTTGCACAGTTTTCTCCATTTTCAAAACTGGTATTTTGTATGGATATGTTGATTGGACGTCTGGAAATCTTTCCATTCCTGATGCTCTTTACATCAATATCTTGGAGAAAGAAATTTTAGAATGGGAGGGTGTTATGAAAAAGAGAAGTAAATTTGCGATTGTTGTTATTTTGCTGGCGATTGCGGCGATTTATTATTATGTGTCAATTCCGGCAGTCAATATTCATTCGGCGCAGACATGGTTTTTCGTGATGACACTGTTTGTTGTCCTGATCATTTACTATGCGGTCAGAAAGCGTGTAACACGGGTGGAACTTGGGACGAATAAGATTTTACGTTCCATGATTGGACTGTTGGTTGTGTTTGGAATTGTGTATCTGGCAGGTTCTGTACTGTCATCCCCGATCATCAATGCGAAAAAATATCAGAAATTGATGAAAGTGGAGACTGGAGAGTTCAGTAAAGATGTAAAAGAATTGTCTTATGACAGAATTCCGCTTCTGGATAAAGATACTGCAGCACTTCTCGGAGATCGTAAGATGGGAAGTATGGTAGATATGGTATCTCAGTTTGAGGCAGATGACATTTACAGCCAGATCAATTACAAGAATAATCCGGTCCGTGTAACGCCACTGAAATATGCGAATCTGATCAAGTGGTTTACAAACCGCAGAGAAGGAATTCCGGCATATATCCGGATCAATATGGCTACACAGACAACAGAACTTGTGAAATTAAAAGAAGGAATCAAGTATACGACCAGTGAACATCTGAACCGTAATATTTACCGTCACTTAAGATTTGCACATCCGACTTATATATACGGAGAGTTAAGTTTTGAGATTGATGAAGCCGGAGTACCATACTGGATTGCACCGGTGAAGAAATATAACATCGGTCTGTTCGGCGGTGAAACAGTCGGGAAAGTCGTACTCTGTAACGCAGTAACCGGTGAAACGAAGACATATGACATCAAGGATGTACCGTCATGGGTAGACCGTGCGTATTCGGCAGATATTCTTGTACAGCTCTTTGACTATTATGGCACATTGAAACATGGATTTTTGAACAGTGTGCTGAGTCAGAAGGACTGTCTGGAGACAACGGATGGATATAATTATCTTGCACTGGATGATGATGTCTGGATGTATACAGGTGTGACGTCTGTCAATGGCGACCAGTCTAATGTCGGCTTTGTATTAGCCAACCAGCGAACGATGGAGACGAAGTACTATACGGTAGAAGGCGCAACCGAAGCGTCAGCGATGTCTTCAGCGGAAGGTCAGGTGCAGAACTTAAAGTACGAGGCAACCTTTCCGCTGCTGCTTAACATTTCCAAGGAACCGACTTACTTTATTGCATTAAAAGATGATGCCGGCTTGGTGAAAAAGTATGCTATGGTAAATGTCCATAAATACCAGATTGTAGCGATTGGTGATAGTGTCAGTCAGTGTGAAGAGAATTACCGGAATCTGCTTGGTGAGAATGGTATCAAAAAAGCAGAAAAAGACACACGGGATGTGAAGAAGATTACCGGTAAGATCACGAAGATTGCACAGGCAGTCATAGATGGAACATCACATTACTATGTTATGTTGGAAGGATCCGATGACATTTTTGATACATCGGTTGTAGATTTTATCGATATCGTAAAATGCGAAGTCGGACAGACGATTTCACTGGAGTACAAAGAAGGCGATAAGGCGAATACAGTAATGTCTCTTAAAACGGAGACTGACAAAGAAAGCAATACACAGGATAAGGATACAGAGAATATAAACAAATAGATAAAAAGGGAGAACAGAATGGAACTAAGCATCTTACTGGCAGAACAAATTTTATCCATGTTTCTGACAATGATTGTTGGATATATCATTGTCAAGATTGGATTATTCAAGGAGACAGACAGCAAGATCATTTCCAATATGGTAGTTTACATCTGTTCTCCCTGCGTAATTATTGATGCGTTTCAGATTGAGTTAACCGATGATAAATTACAAGGATTATTGATTGCTGTTGTGGCAGCAATTTGTGTTCATATTGTTATGATTGGTGGGACGAAGCTAATGGAAAAACCACTGCATTTTAACCGGATTGAGAAGGCATCTGTCATTTATTCCAATTCAGGTTATCTGCTCATCCCGTTGGTAGGGAATGTTCTTGGAAAAGAGTGGGTATTTTATACAACCGCTTATAATCTGGTACAGACTGTACTACTCTGGACGCATGCAGTCGGAATCATCAGCAAAAAAGACGAAAAGAATTATAAAGAGATATTCCTGAATCCGAATATGATTGCTATGTTTCTTGGAATGCTTATGTTCATATCCAGGATTCGGCTTCCACAAGTGATCGGAACATGTGTAAGCAGTTTCGGAGATATGATCAGTTCGGCAAGTATGCTGGTAATCGGAATGGTGATTGGAAATGTTGATTTTAAGTGGGTGTTCCGTCAGAAGCGGCCGTATCTGATCTGTTTTATCCGGTTAATCTTTTATCCGGTGATCGGTGCAGTCGCATTTGGAGTTCTTGGCAGTATGGAAATACACCCGGATGCAGAATATATTCTTATGATCGTATTTCTCGCAACAGCCGCACCAGTTGCAGCAATGGTAACGCAGCTTGCACAGATTTACGACCAGGATGTCAAATACGCAAGTGTCATCAATGTGATGTCAGTGATATTCTGTATTATCACAATGCCATGTATGGTGATGCTGTACGAGAGTTTCTTTTAAATCTATAACATTTAGTGGAGGCTGCCAGTGGCAGATTTTGCAGTAAAAATAGTTTAATAAAATAACAAAGAAGGAAGAGCCGTTGAAAATGATATGTACCCCCTTTGCTGGACGAACCAGTAAGGGGGTATTTTTACAAGACGATTTCGAAGTAAAATCAGAGAATGGATTTGGATTGAAGAATTATATGGAAAAACAATTATAGAAAACACGAATATATAGAGCTGATTATCAATAATACCGATTGGTTAAAAAATCAACAAACCACTATAATGAAAGAATACCACTTGTACGAAAAAAGGAGGAAGGATTATGAGAGGAAGAATCCAGAAAGCACTTGCCGTTATGGCTGCTGTGGCAGTAACGGTAACATCCACAGGAGTTGCATCTGTGGATGCACAGGCAGCAACTGTGAAACCGAAAAAACTGACCGTAACATCGTCGGTTTCCAGCAAAGTTATTGATGTGAAGGGGACAACAAAGATTTCTGTAAAAAGTGTCAGCCCGAAGAATGCAAGCAGAAGCGTTACATACAAGTCAAGTAATACGAAAATTGCTTCTGTATCCAGCAAAGGTACAGTAAAAGGAAAGAAAACCGGAAGTGTAACGATCACAGCAACATCCAAAGTAAACAAGAAAGTAAAAGCTTCTGTAAAACTGAAAGTAAAAGATCTGAAACCAAGTAAGGTATCCATTCCGGCAACTCTCAGTCTTACAAATGGAAAGAAAGCAATTGTTAAGGCAACAGTAAGTCCGGCGGGAGTATATGCACCTGTAAAATTCGGTAGCAGCAATACAAAAGTTGCAACTGTATCTTCCACAGGAACGGTAACAGCAAAAAGTGCTGGTAAAGCGGTAATTACAGCAAAGCTGACTCAGAAAAACAGCAAGGGTAAATATCTGACAGCAAAAACAACTGTAACAGTAAAGAAAGCAGAGACAAAACCGGAAGAAGTTCCAAGCGCAAAGAAAACAGATGTATTTGTATCACCTGCATACATTAAGAGCGTTATGGATGGAAAACAGGAAGAATCCAAGAATTATGTGATTCTTGATACATCTACAGAGGCTGCGCCATATAATGAAGGACATATTCCAGGAGCTTATCACTGCTCTGTGCGTCAGGTAGAGTCAAGTACTTATGCGGCATATGCAAATAATACAATTGACTATACAGATGAGAATCTTGGAAATCTGCATGAGCCTGCAGAATTGGCTGCATTATTGAAAAAATATAATATTACAAAAGATACCATGGTAATCTTATATGGTGCACATCCGGCAACAGAGCGTGTAGCATTCTGTTTCCTGTATTGTGGAGTTGAAAATGTAAAAGTGTTAAATGGTTCGCTTACAAACTGGAAAAATGCAGGATATGAAGTAGAGACAAAAGTTAATACACCTGTAACAGATGCAAATTATGATTTCGGAACAACAGTTCCGGCACATCCGGAATATATTGTTTCCAAAGAAGAACTGAAAGATAAACTTGCAAACGATAAGAATTTCCGTCTTGTAAGTATCCGAAGCCTGGATGAGTTCAAGGGATTATCGGATGGAAACTATCCGATGCTTCAGGAAAAAGGTGAGATTGCCGGAGCAGTATTCGGACGTGCAGGGAATGATGCGAACACAATGGAAGAATATATGAATGCGGACGGAACTTTGATTTCTTATGAGAGATTCAAAGGTTTTATGGCAGATAGCTATGTATATCCGACAAATGAGGTGTGCTTCTTCTGTGGAACAGGATGGAGAGCAACAATGCCTCTTCTGATGGCATATGAAAAAGGCTGGAAAGTAAGTCTGTATGATGGAGGTTGGTGGCAGTGGACCAGAGATCTGGAGCACAATGCGATCCAGATGCTGACACCGGAACAGGCAAGAACATGCAGCAGTTTTGAGTATACAAATATGGATGTAAAACTTCAGGTAGGAGATACTTATAAGAATAGTGATATTCATATCTTCCCTGCAAGTGGAACACTTCCAACTGTACGTTTCAAATCTAACAATACCAATGTTGCAACTGTAGATGCAGATGGAAATGTAACAGCTGTTGGCGTAGGTACAGTGAATATTAAGATGATTGCAACAGATTTCTCAGGAAGAAATACATCTTACACTGTAACTGTCACAGAGAAGCAGGCAGCACAGAGCACAAAAAAAGCAGAAAAGACTGTGAAAACAGAAAAGCCTTCCCAGACAGATGCTCAGGCAGATGACAAATAAAAGAAGATTAAAACTGACTTAGAGATTGACACAAAAAGTGGTAGAAAAAGAACCGGCGCGTGTGTGCCGGTTCTTTTGTGCCATTACAGTCCAAATGAAGACAGTCTTCAATACTTGGGACATCGGTAAGTGTTCTTATAAAAATTTAGGATTCTACAATCCATCTACAGTATCAGTAGAGGAATCCGTTGTACCTGTCGAGTCTGTTGTGCCGCTGCCGGAAGAATCCGATGCGCTGTCCGGCGAACTATCCGTGGAACTGTCTGAGCCGGCATCTGATGAAGTGTCAGATGTGGTATCTGTCGTTCCGGAAGTAGAATCGGAACTGTCGCTTGCAGGTGTTTTAAATTCTCCGTTTGCAATCGCTTCGTTATAGTTTTTAATCAGATCCAGAAGTGCCTGATTCTGATCTCCTTCTAGTGGTGTCGGGCAATAATCGTTGCGTACTGATGTGGAAGAGATTGAGCAAGGAATGATATTTTCTTTCGCATTTTTCTGAACTTTTCCCTTTTTGAAAGAGAATGTCTGCTGATAGATCATCGTATTCTTATCAGCTGGGTTGGAGTTTCCGCCAAAACAAAAGTTTCCAAGACTGTAGACAATGGATTTGCCTTTGTAGTATTCAATACCCTGCAAAACATGTGGGTGATGTCCGATAACGAGGTCAGCACCCTGATCTACTGCCAGGTGTGCAAGTGTCTGCTGGTTCGTGTCCGGACTGGTTTCTTTTTCCGTTCCCCAGTGGAAATTTGCAATGATCAGATTTGCGCCGTGTTCTTTTAAAGCCTGGATATTCTGTTTTACCTGTTCTTCGCGATCCAGATGATCATTCAGTTCATAAATACCGGTAAGTCCGACCTTGATCTTGCCGATTTTAATGATATCAACAGTATCGTATCCGAATGGAGCGATACCGGCATCGGTCAGGTTTTTGATTGTATCGGTATAACTCTGTTCGCCGTAATCAGAGCTGTGATTGTTCGCTGTATTGGCAGCTTCTACCGAATTGTTTGACAGAATCTGTGCATATTCCGGTGGCGCCTTGAAGGCGTAACTTTTATTTTCTCTCGTTGTCTCTGTAGTCAGTGTTCCTTCAAAATTCACAATAGAAAGATCATCCTTTTCCAGAATGGATTTTACATTTTTGAAGAAATAATCAGCGCCGTATTGATTATAGTAAGCCGGCAGGCTGGTCGAAGAATCAAAATGTTCATCTGTACCAAGTGTACAATCTCCCATGGAACTTATAGTCAGGGAAGTTGTGGAAGGATTACTCTTTCCTTTGATCGTAAATTCATTCACGGTTACACCGGAAGTGTCAATTGAAGGTGCCTTCTTTTTCTTCTTTTGAGCTGTCTGTTCCGTCTTCGGACTGGAGCCGGTAATTGCATGTACAATTGCTTTGATTCCGGAAAAGATTCCAAAGCAGATCAGAAGCAGAATCAGAATTACAACAGCGCGTCTGACGTGAAGATAGATTCTTCTAAGCTTCCGTCGGCGGCGCCTCAGTCTTTGTCTTTCGTTCTTGTCCATTGTTTGTTCCTCTTTTTCATTCTTTTAAATAAGCGTTATAATGTGCATCCTGTCGGAGGTTTTTTACATGATGGGGAATGCAATTTCCTATCATATAAAAACAGGCAGCTTCTGAATACAAAAAGCCGCCTGCTGTTGTCCTGATCAGATCATTAATTTAAAAATGTGCAACCGTCAGTATTAACTGCGGATAAATCGTCTTTGGCAGCACTGATGCTTACATAAAAGTCAATGTTGCATTCGCTAGAGAGTTTTTTCAGTCGTTCGATAAATTCCGGAATATTTTCCAGAGAAATGTCAGCATGTTTTAAAATACCATCGATAAAGATACACTCGATATCATGGTTAGAACTGTACATACCATATAAGAATCCGATATATTCATCTGTGTTAGTAATTGTTGGAAAATCATCCATACAGATTGTACGGATATCAAATGCTACACTTGCTGTGTCGCGATGTGTTTTTTTGATAAAAACAACATTTCCGTTGCATTTCTTAGCCTGCGCATTAGCCTGCTCAATCATTGTTTGTGTTTTTCCGCTGCCTTTTGGGCCTGTTAATAAATTTACCATGGCAAACTCTCCTTTATGTATCAGATTTACTGAATAATATCAGTATGAGTACTTGAGCTTATTATACACGAAATGACGAAAAGGAACAACTATTTTTTAGATTTTTCATATAAAATTCTGAAAATTGTACATACGACTTGACAACTGAAAAAACGTACACTAAACTAAACCGCATGAAAGCAAAGGCGCTTCGAGATTATTCTCGAAGCGCCTTTGCTTTCTGATAATCATTACAGGGATAAAGAACACAAAGGTGTGGTTTTTTGTATGTCGGCGACAAAAATCCATGCCTTTCTTTATTTCATGATTTTTCAGACAGGTAATGAGAGAAGGAGGACGATTATGACAAAAGAGATAATGACAGCAGTTACAATGACGATCGTGTTTAAAGTGATCGATAGAACATTGGGACTTCGGGTTTCGGAAGAAGAGGAAATTATCGGTCTGGATGCAACGGAACATGGACTTTCTTCTGCTTATGCAGGATTCAGTTTAATGGATGTTACAGGCGGAGGTATGAATGTAAATGAAAATACAGAACTTGGTGAGAGTGATTATGATGCGGCATCAGAAGTACAGCGTGCAGCGGCAGTGAAGGTAACTACGCCTGTAGATGCAGAGACAGGTATTCATAAAGTTGTAATTATTGCAAAACTTTCCCGTTATGAAAAACTGAAAAATGCATTAAATACACTTGGTGTAACCGGAATGACTGTAACACAGGTTATGGGATGCGGTATCCAGAAAGGCGCCGGAGAAAAATATCGTGGTGTAGAAATGGATGTAACAGTGCTTCCGAAGGTAAAAGTTGAAGTAATAATAGGAAGTATTCCGGTTGAAAAAGTAGTAGAAACCGTAAAGAAAACATTGTATACAGGACGTGTCGGAGATGGCAAGATCTTTGTTTACAACGTACAGAAAGTCATTAAAGTCCGTACCGGAGAAGAAGATCTGGATGCGCTGAAAGATGTAGAATAAAAAATATCGTTTTGGAGTGGTGCAATCTTAAGATAGGGGTTGACTTATTTTAACATTCTTCATATAATAGATGGGAATAACGCAGAAACGTTGAAGAGGAATATTAAGAGATCATTGTTTTTCAGAGAGCTGTCGGCTGGTGTGAGACAGCAAGCGTAATCTCCCAACTCGCCTCGGAGTTCTATTATTGAACAGGAGTAGATAATAGCGGGTCTTCCCGTTACAGAAGTGAATGAGTGCATCCGGTATATCCGGGTGAAGAAGAGTGGTACCACGGAAATCAAGCCTTTTCGTCTCTTAGAGATGAGGAGGCTTATATTTTTATATAATAAGAATTTCAGTTTCTATTATACAAAAAGCCTCCGGCAGGCTCTGAAGGTGGAAATCAAACATAAAAAGTTATTTAGAAAACAGGAGGAATGGAAAGATGTCAAAGATCCCTTATAATCATAAGGCAATCGAGAAAAAATGGCGCGAAAACTGGGAAAAGAACCCGGTCAATGTGACAACGAACGATGACGGAAGCAAAAGAGAGAAATATTATTGTCTGGATATGTTCCCATATCCATCAGGAAATGGACTTCATGTAGGACACTGGAGAGGTTATGTAATCTCTGATGTATGGAGCCGTTATAAATTGCAGCAGGGCTATTACATCATTCATCCGATGGGATGGGATGCATTCGGACTTCCGGCTGAGAACTATGCAATTAAGATGGGTGTACATCCGTCTATTTCCACAGAAGCAAATATTAAAAATATCAAGAGACAGATCAACGAGATCGCAGCTTTATATGACTGGGATCGTGAAGTAAATACAACAGATCCGAATTTCTATAAGTGGACACAATGGATTTTTGTGAAGATGTTCAAAGAGGGCCTTGCATATGAGAAAGAGTTCCCAATCAACTGGTGTCCGTCCTGCAAGACAGGTCTTGCAAACGAAGAAGTTGTAAATGGTAAATGTGAACGCTGCGGAGCAGAAGTTACCAAGAAGAATCTGCGGCAGTGGATGTTAAAAATCACAGCATATGCAGACCGACTTTTAAATGATCTGGACAAATTAGACTGGCCTGAGAAAGTTAAGAAGATGCAGACAGACTGGATCGGTAAATCTTATGGTGCAGAAGTTGACTTCCCGGTAGAAGGAAGAGAAGAAAAGATCATCGTATATACAACCAGACCAGATACATTATATGGAGCAACCTTTATGGTACTGGCTCCGGAGCATGAACTTGCAAAGAGCCTGGCTACAGATGAGACAAGAGAAGAAGTTGAGAAGTATATTTACGATGCATCCATGAAGTCTAATGTAGACCGTATGCAGGATAAGGAAAAGACAGGTGTATTTACAGGAAGTTATGCGATCAACCCGTTAAATGGCGAGAAGACACCAATCTGGTTATCTGATTATGTACTTGCAGATTATGGTACAGGAGCAATCATGTGTGTACCGGCTCACGATGACCGTGACTTTGAATTTGCAACAAAATTCGGCATCCCGATCATCCAGGTTATCGCAAAAGACGGAAAAGAAATTGAAAATATGACAGAAGCATACACAGAAGCTTCCGGAACAATGATTAATTCCGGTGAGTGGAATGGTATGGAATCTTCTGTACTGAAAAAAGAAGCACCACACATTATCGAAGAACGTGGAATTGGTCGAGCTACTGTTAATTACAAACTGCGTGACTGGGTATTCTCACGTCAAAGATACTGGGGAGAACCAATCCCGATCGTACACTGTCCAAAATGTGGCAATGTTCCGGTACCGGAAGAAGAACTGCCGTTACGTCTGCCGGATGTAGAGTCCTACGAGCCGACAGGAACAGGAGAATCTCCGCTTGCTGCAATTGACGAGTGGGTAAATTGTAAATGCCCGCAGTGTGGCGCTGATGCGAAGAGAGAGACAAATACAATGCCACAGTGGGCCGGATCTTCATGGTATTTCTTGAGATATGTAGATAACCATAACGATAAGGAATTAGTATCCAGAGAGAAAGCAGACGCAATGCTTCCGGTAGATATGTATATCGGTGGTGTGGAACATGCGGTACTGCATCTTTTATACTCCCGTTTCTATACCAAATTCCTTTGTGATATTGGAGTGATTGACTTTGATGAGCCATTCCACAAATTGTTCAACCAGGGAATGATCACAGGTAAGAACGGCATCAAGATGAGTAAATCCAAGGGAAATGTTGTATCTCCTGACGATCTTGTAAGAGATTACGGATGCGATTCCCTGAGAATGTATGAACTTTTTGTAGGACCACCGGAGTTAGATGCTGAGTGGGATGACCGTGGTATTGACGGAGTAAACCGTTTCCTGAAGAGATTCTGGAATCTGGTTATGGACAGCAAAGATGCAAACATCGAAGCTACCAAAGAGATGATCAAAGAACGTCATAAGCTTGCAAAAGATATCACAACCCGTCTGGAAAGCTTCAGCCTGAATACAGCGATTTCCGGATTTATGGAGCATAATAACAAACTGATCGAGATTGCGAAAAAAGCAGGCGGAATCGATACAGAGACATTATCTACAATGGCAGTACTGCTTTCACCATTTGCACCTCATATCGCAGAAGAAGTTTGGGAGCAGTTAGGTCATGAAGGCAGTGTATTCAAAGCCGGATGGCCAACATACGATGAAGAAGCCATGAAAGATGATGAAATCCAGGTACCTGTACAGATCAATGGTAAGACAAGAGCAGTTATCTCTATTGCAGCAGAAAGCAGCAAAGAAGAAGCGATTACAGCAGGAAAAGAAGCAATTGCAGACAAACTGACCGGAAATATCATCAAAGAGATCTATGTACCGAAGAAGATCATTAATATTGTAATGAAATAATAATAGAATTGTGGTAGTACGAAGTACGGAACGATTCGTATGGTATTTTTTAACTTTAACATTATATATAAGAGAATTACAGATAAGACAAGGACGGTTATTGTACAAATTGCAGTAGCCGTCCTTCTTTTCCCTTTCTTTTTAGTCTATGAAGTGGTATGCTTGTGGATAGAAAACGGATCGATAAAGGAGATAGCATAAATATGAATTACAATGAGATGGCATTAAAAATGCACGAAGAACACAAAGGAAAAATCAGTGTCACATCAAAAGTAGCGGTAAAGACAAGAGATGATCTTAGTACGGCGTATACTCCGGGTGTTGCAGAACCTTGCCGGAAGATCAGAGATGATAAATCAGAAGTGTACAGATATACAGCAAAAGGAAATCTCGTAGCAGTTGTATCTGATGGGACGGCAGTTCTGGGACTGGGAGATATCGGTCCGGAAGCGGCAATGCCGGTTATGGAAGGAAAATCCATTTTGTTCAAAGAATTTGCAGGAATTGATGCATTTCCGATCTGTCTGGATACGAAGGACACAGATGAGATCGTGGAGACTGTTAAACGTCTTGCTCCTACATTCGGTGGAATCAATCTGGAAGACATTTCTGCACCGAGATGCTTTGAAATCGAGAGAAGATTAAAAGAAGAACTGGATATTCCGGTATTCCATGACGATCAGCACGGAACAGCGATCGTTGTATCCGCAGGTCTTACGAATGCTTTGAAATATGTCGGAAAAGAATTTTCAGAAGCAAAAGTAGTCATCAATGGTGCCGGATCTGCAGGAATTTCTATCTGTAAATTATTATTAGAGCTGGGAGTCGGTGATATTGTCCTTGTTGATAGGAACGGAATCCTTGCAGTCGGTGAAGAATGGATGAATCCTGCACAGAAAGAGATGGCAGAAAAGACAAATAAAGAACAGATCCATGGAGATTTAAAAACTGCAATGCAGGGTAGAGATGTATTTGTTGGTGTATCTGCTCCGAACATAGTTACAGCAGAGATGGTAAGTACAATGGCAAAAGATGCGGTTGTATTTGCAATGGCGAATCCAACACCGGAGATTATGCCGGATGAAGCCAAGAAAGGCGGAGCCAAAGTTGTTGCAACCGGAAGATCCGATTTCCCGAATCAGATCAACAATGTGCTTGTATTCCCTGGAATTTTCAGAGGTGCGCTTGATGCAAGAGCAACCGATATTACGGAAGAGATGAAGATAGCCGCAGTGAAAGCAATTGCAGACATTATCAAGCCGGAAGAACTGACAGAAGATTATATTATACCGGGTGCTTTTGATGAAAGAGTTGCTGATAATGTGGCAAGAGAAGTTGCAAAAACAGCAATAGAGACCGGAGTTTCTAAGTTGAAAAAAGCAGAATAATTGCGAAAGAGGAATTGGTTATGTTATTAGTAAAAAATGCAGAGGTATACGCACCAGAATACCTGGGGAAAAAGGATGTTTTGATCTGCGGAGGAAAAATTGAAAAGATTCAGGATGAAATTGGTTCGCTTCCAGTTGAATGTGAAGTGTTAGATGCCGAAGGAAAGATGCTGACGCCAGGGTTTATTGATCAGCATGTACATATTACCGGTGGAGGCGGAGAAGGAAGCTTTCATACGAGAACACCGGAATTACAGCTCTCTGAGTTAGTGGAAAATGGTATAACTACAGTCATAGGGCTTCTGGGAACAGATGGAATTACAAGAAGTGTGGAGAATCTTTATGCAAAAACCAAGGCTCTTTGCGAGGAAGGCGTAAGTGCATATATGCTTACGGGAGCTTATGGCTATCCGAATCCGACAATTACCGGAGAAGTTGATCGAGACATTGTATTCATCGACGAGATACTCGGTGTGAAGCTTGCTATTTCCGATCATCGTGCACCGAATGTGACAGAAGAGGAACTGATCCAGATCGCAAGCAAAGTAAGAGTTGCCGGTATGCTCAGCGGGAAACCGGGGATTGTTGTGTTGCATATGGGAGACGATGAGGCTGGATTACAACCGGTATTCCGTGCGTTGGAGAAAACGTCTATTCCTACTCGCATTTTCAGACCAACACATGTAAATCGAAATGAACATCTGTTGGAGGATGGATATGAATTTTTAAGAAGAGGCGGATATGTAGATTTGACTTGTGGCATGCATTCTTCTCCGGGAAGTTATGTTCTGGAAGCAAGGAAAAGAGGAATTCCTACTGAACATATTACGATGAGTTCGGATGGACATGGAAGCTGGTCTCACTATGCGGAAGATGGAACCCTTTTAGAAATTGGAGTGTCCAGTGTAGATGCACTTTATAAAGAATTAAAATATATGGTGAAAGAGCTTGGAATGAAGCTTGAGGATGCATTACCTTATATGACAAGCCATGTGGCTGAGGGGCTGGATCTGCTTCCGAAAAAGGGATGGATAAAAGAAGGAGCAGATGGAGATGTTCTCCTGTTTGATCAGAATATGGAGCTGGATACTTTTATAGCAGGTGGTCGTATTCTCATGAAAAACAAGGAAATCCTTCAAAAAGGAACTTATGAAAAATAATAGAAATTAATAGCGTAAACAAAAAACAGGAGATATGGATAGGAAAATCCGTATCTCCTGTTTTTACTAGGAAGATAATGTATTTATAAAATTCTGTCGTTCGGACGGAGAAATGCTGTCAATGACGAGACAGGATGCCAGGATATTCAGCATGGCAATTGGAATTGTCATTGAATTATAAAACATTTCTGTGGAAGTAGGGCAAATAAGGAGCAAATCACTGTGGCATGCAGCCGGGGAGGCATCGCTGTCGGTGATCGTTAAAATCGGGACACCGGATTCGGAAGCTTTTTTTGCAATATTTCCTATCGGAAAATAGTAGTGCGGGAAAGAGAATAAAATTACAAGATCTCCCTCTGTAAGTTTTCGTAATGTTTTCTGTGTTTGCTCCAAATCGGACAGGTCAATCAGAATGACGTTGTAATACAAGATTAAGAGTCGCAATTTTAAAAATTCTCCAGGCACTTTCGATATATCATGTGCAAAGATAAAAATACGATTACTGCGTCGAATCTTATCAGAAGCTGCCAGAATGGTATCCATAGGCAAATCAGAGATAAACTCGGAAAAGGCACTCACTTCCTGGCTACAGATTTCTAAGAGCATTCGTTCGCGCTCGGGTGCTTTGCCAGCTTCTAATTCTGGAACGAAATAAGTGGAAGAGGATGCGATTCGAATCATCTTCTGTGTATAATCACGGAATTGTTCTTTCAAGCCAACAAATGTGGAACAGCCCAGTTTCTGGCAAAAACGAAGAAGTGTCAATTCGGAGGATCGTGTCTGCTGACTGAGCTGAGCCAGAGTGATGTAGCTTATTTCTTCTGGGTTGGCAATCAGGTAATCTGCGATTGTTTTTTGTTTTTTTGTAAGTGTCGGATATAATTCCTGAATATGTTCTAAAATGTCCATATAGTTTCCTTTCGCTTTTACAGTAAAATGTTTCGTGATATTTTACAAAATATAAGTGATGACTTTACAAATCTATTATAACATGTATAATGAAAAATAGAAAGTAAAGTATATACTTAACTAAAAGAAAATTTATAAGTACCAAAAAGGAAAGAGGAGGACAAGGCTATGAAAAACAGTTTGAAGAGCACTTCGAACGAACCTGGCTGATTATTTTTTTATTTATGTTCGTGATCATTATGATTCCATTTCCATTCTTTTACAGTGAAACATACATCCCTTCATTTGGCGGGGTTCCGTTGTTCCTGTATGGATGGTTTATTCACACTGCGATTACATTTGCATTGATCATCAAGTATTATCGCATGTGTATGAAGCGAAAAGAATATCACACCTATGATGAGGAGGAGAAGTAATTATGAACGGAGCAGCAATTCAGCCTTCACCAGGCTCTTTCTATACGGTGCTGGTACTTTATCTTGGAATTATGGCATTTATTGGTTGGTATGCAGGGCGCTATGATGACGGATGTAATCCAGGGTTCCTTGATGATCGCAACAGCAATTGTAACTTTTATTGTTTCTATTGTAATGGGAGGAGGCTTTGGCAATATCAATCATACACTTCAGAGTATGAATGAAGCTTATCTTGCATTTCCGGGTGCCAATGGCTATATGCCTTGGGCATATTATGTATCCAATATTGTATTGTGGTCTTTCTTTACAATGGGACAGCCACATCTATTTACAAAATTCTTTGCAATGAAGGATCATAAGACAATGTTTAAAGCAATACTTCTCGGTACAGCCGGTATGTTCTTCTCTGCAACTTTGATTGAGTGGACCGGTGTAAATGGAATTGCTACGATCCAGAATATCGAGAAAGCAGATCAGATTGTTCCGATGATTTTGCAGAGAGGTCTGAATCCGTTTTTAGCTTCTATTTTCATTGCTGGAATTGTAGCTGCCGGTATGTCTACTATTGATGGTATATTAGTAACGAAAACCGGTGCGGTTACGCGTGACATTTATCAGAAACTCATCAATAAAAAAGCAACAGATGAGAGTGTAATGAAGCTTTCGAAAGTAGTAACTATTCTGATCGATATTATCGTAATTTGTTTCGGCGTATTCCAGCCAGGCAGTATTTTCGAAATTAACCTGTTTGCGTTCTCGGAAATGGCAATTTTTGTAGTGCCGATTCTATTTGGTATTTACTGGAAGAAAGCAACTGCACAAGGAGCGATTGCAGCGGTAGTAGTAGGTGTAATATCACTGTTACTCTTCACGTTGAATCCAACTATAAAAGCATTTGCGTTTGGATTCCATGCATTGTTCCCGACAACAATCATTTCATCAATTGTAATGGTTGTTGTAAGCAAATTCACAAAAACACCACCGCAAGAAACAATTGAGCGTCATTTTGCGGTGTAGTATAAAGGAGGAAATGAAAATGTATCTTGCAAAATTAACTACAGCACAGGCAAAAGAAGCCTTCAAGAAAGATCCGATTGTTGTAATCCCGGTAGGAAGCACGGAGCAACACGGTACACAGAGTGCACTCGGAACAGACTTCATGGTTCCGACATATCTGGCGGATCATGTGGAGGACATCGAAAATGTCATTATAGCTCCAACAGTTCCGTATGGTGTATGTCCATATCATTTAAGTTTTGAAGGAAGCATCAATATTGGATATGAAGGACTTTACCTCGTACTTCATGGCATTATGGATTCTCTTATGCAGCACGGAGCAAAACGTTTTGTAGTTTTAAATGGTCATGGCGGAAACACACCTTCTATCGACCGTGCGGCTTTAGAGGTATATCATAAGGGCGGTGTATGTGCCAGCGTTGACTGGTGGAGTCTGGTTGCACAGTTAGATAAGAAGTTTGAAGGCGGCCACGGTGACGTACTGGAAACATCTGCAATGATGGCAATTTGTCCGGAGTCTGTTGATCTTGAACTGAGTCAACCGATCAATGCACAGGATCCAACTGAAAATATGAAGGCTGCATATATCCAGGCAGTAAATTTCAAGGGCGGTATTGTACGTCTTGTTAGAGATACGAAGGAAATTGCTCCAAGCGGTTGGTTTGGACCTTTTGATCCGAAAGAATCATCAGCTGAACTGGGACAGCAGGCATTAGATCTCGCAGTATCTTATATCCGTGATTTCTTGGAGGAAATGAAAAAGATAGAATTATAAGTATCTAAATATAAGTAAAAGTAGAAAACTGTTGTTTTGCGATTGGAAAATTGCGAAGCGACAGTTTCTTTTTATTATGTTCTTGCAGCAATAAAGTTATTCAAATTTATCTCAGTCGAGAAGATTCCCACCTCTTTTAGGTGGTGAGTAAATGCAAATTCGTCGCAGTGGGAGTCCAATCTCCGACTGAGATAAACGCTCCGCGAGGATGCGCAGTGATTCTGATAGGAATATGTCAGCTTTGCTGACCAGAATCACGCGCCAAGTCTCACGAACGTTCGACTTGAATTGTTTTACTGGTCTTTACTAAATTGTATAAAATGACACAAAAACATAAAAAATAACAGGTTAATTGTATTAAATATCTAAATTGCAGAAAATATAAAAACATTGTTGACAATTCCGACCTTCGGTGTTATTCTAATATAGTTGTCGCGTGAGACACACCTGAGAAGCGTAGATGTCACACGGAAGACAACAAAGAAAAATAAAAAAGTTGTTGACAAACGACATGAGATGTGATAATCTATTAAAGCTGTCGCTTGAGACAACAGATAAGAACCTTGATAATTAAACAATAGACAACAACCCTGAAAATTCTTAAGAGAATATTCAGAACGGACAAAGAACAAAATGAAGTTCGACTCTGTCGAACGACTTTCACACTGAATTCGTGAAAGACCTCATTAAGTGTTCAATGTCAACCTTAAAACAGTAAAAGGGATAAGAAAGCTAGTAGTTTTCTTGAACTGGAACGAACTTGATTTTAAATCCGAGTCAAATCGGAGTTAAGATTTTTTAACGAGAGTTTGATCCTGGCTCAGGATGAACGCTGGCGGCGTGCTTAACACATGCAAG